>ENA-UEPJ01001868-UEPJ01001868.1-human-gut-metagenome-genome-assembly--contig:-NODE-1868-length-23787-cov-5.587980_pt1 | contig 23787 bp, 20 predicted proteins | sample MGYA00242890_ERZ507896 | MGnify/ENA primary metagenome ERZ507896 (study PRJEB26167, sample SAMN06115508) | human gut metagenome | host: Homo sapiens | place: China:Qinghai | collected 2015-08-20... | reverse complement strand
ACCCCCGGATAAAAAATCGTGTGATCTGTCAAAAAAATATGAAAACGTCAAAAGCCCCGTACCGAAAGGGCTCGGAACAGGGCTCGGCTTTGCAAGGCACGCTCGGGGAGCGTCCGGCGTCAGACAGGGAGTAGGCATAAAAAAATCCTGCCACGCCAGATGATTGCACATACGTTGCCCCGGTAAGGAACACGGTGACGCAAATCCCTGGAATCAGGCAGGAACGCTGCGGCTATCCATCAATGACGGCCAGATGAAAATAAATACTATTTTTTCGATAAAGATGTCAATATCCGCCGCCTGACGGCACGGATCGTCCGCAGGGCTGTCGGCTCCCGCCCCTCCGCCGATGCATGGCATGAAAAAGGAGACCTTCCGGCCCTGAGGGCAGGAAGGTCTCCCCATAACACAGCGTTATGCCGTCAGAAAAGACCTAGAACAGGCCGGTCACCTGGCCGGATTCCAGATCCACGTCCACATTGCGGAAGGCAGGACGCGAACCCGTACCGGGCATGAGGCTGATGTCGCCGGCCACCGGCACCACCAGGCCCGCACCGCCGTAGAACAGGCAGTCGCGCACATGCAGGCGCCAGCCCGTGGGCGCACCCTTGAGGGCCGGATTGTCGGACAGGGAGTACTGGGTCTTGACCATGCAGATGCCCAGTTCTTCGGCGTCGGGACGGGCCTGCAGTTCCTTGATGCGCTGCTTGGCCAGCGAGGAGAATTCCACGCCGTCGGCGCCGTAGACTTCCTTGGCGATGGTCTCGATGCGCTGCTCGAAGGGCATGGACCAGTCGTACAGGGGAGCGAAGTTGTTGGGCTCGTTGCAGGCGTCCATGACGGCATCGGCCAGTTCCAGGGCACCGTCGCCGCCCTTGAGCCAATGCTCGGACAGGGCCACGCGCGCACCGGCTTCTTCACAGATGCGGCGGATGGCGGCGATCTCGTTCTTGCTGTCGGTGGCAAAGGCGTTGATGCAGACCACGGGCGACACGCCGGAACGGCGCACGATGCCGATGTGGCGCAGCAGGTTCACGCAGCCGGCTTCCACCAGGCCCACGTCTTCGCGGGTGTAGGGTTCGGGCAGCGGACGGCCGGGCATGGGCGGCTGGGCGCCGCCGTGGTTCTTGAGGGCGCGCACCGTGGCCACGATGACGGCGGCATCGGGCTTGAGGCCACTCATGTGACACTTGACGTTCCAGAACTTTTCGTAACCGATCTCGGAACCGAAGCCGGATTCCGTCACATGGATGTCGCTGAGCTTGAGGGCCACGCGGTCGGCGATGATGGAGCTCTGGCCCAGGGCGATGTTGCCGAAGGGACCGGCGTGCACCAGCACGGGCTGGCCTTCGATGGTCTGGATCAGGTTGGGTTTGCTGGCTTCCAGCAGCCAGGCCATCATGGCGCCGTCCACTTCCAGGTCGGCGGTGGTCACGGGATTGCCGGCGCGGTCAAAAGCCAGCACCACGCGCGACAGACGCTTGCGCAGGTCGGGCAGGTCGCGGGCCAGGGACATGATGGACATGATCTCCGAGGCGGCCGTGATGTCGAAGCGCGAACGCATCATGAAACCGTCGTTGCGGCGGCCGTCGCCTTCGATGCCGATGATGACGTTGCGCAGGGCCTGACAGCAGAAGTCCATGGCCCAGCCCATGCCCACGCGGGTGGGGTCGATGTTGAGGCGGCGCATGCCGGACAGGCGTTCCAGCTTTTCGTCGTCATAGTTGCGCTCGTGCTGCATGCGCGAGGTCAGGGCCACCATGGCCAGGTTGTGGGCCGAGGTGATGGCGTGGATGTCGCCGGTGAAATTCAGGGAATACGGGGTCAGCGGGATGCACTGGGCCAGACCGCCGCCCGCAGCGGAGCCCTTCATGCCCATGGTGGGGCCGCCCGAAGGCTGGCGGATGGCCGCCGTGGTTTTGACACCACGCTTGGAGAGGCCCTGCACCAGACCGATGGTAGTGGTGGACTTGCCTTCGCCCAGCGGGGTCGGCGTGATGGCGGTCACGTCCACATATTTGCCATTGGGCCTGTCAGCCAGACGGCGCAGCACCGCCTGTTGCTCGATCTTGCCCATGTAGTGGCCGTAAGGCAGCAGCTCGTCCTTCTCAAGCCCCAGCTCGGCAGCCAGGGTTTCCACAGTTTTCATAGATTTTTCGGCATCCTGGGCGATCTGCCAGTCAGGGTGCTTGGTGGGATCAAGAGCCATGGCTTCTCCTTTTTTGTTTGCCTGTTACTTATCCTTTTACAGGGCTTTGGGTCAAGCAAATGCCTGCCTCCGGCTTGCCTTTGCATGCCATCTGCAGCATGCTTTGCGGATGGAAAGATCCCAGCCCTTTCTTTTGCGCTGCACGCACGGCCGGCTGGCCCTGGAACTGCGCCTGTTGCCCGCCGGGCAGGACTGGCAATTGCTGCTGACCGGCGGTGATGCCCATATCGGTGCCGTGATCCTGGCCGAACCCGCAAACGCCCTGCCCCCGGAGGTCCCGGAAGCCATGTCCGCCCACACCGCCGGGGGCAGGTCACGACCGGGCGTCATGTCCGACACCGCCTCTTCCGGGACGGAAGATGGCGTGCGCCTGCATGTCCTGCGCCGTACAGGGCACCACGACGACAAGGCCGCCCTGCCGCTGGCGCGGGACTATTGCCGTGCGCTGAAGGCCACGGTATGTGTCAGCGCGGGCATCCACTATGACCATATCAGCCGCGAGGAGATCGACACGGTACTGGCCCTGGCCCGCATGCTGGGAGCCTGCGGCCTGCGCCGTCTCCGGAGGCTACAGGAGAACGACCATGCTGACAGTGAAAGATCTTGAAGAATTCGAGAACTATATGCGCTCCGGCGAGCTGGAGACCGATTTCAAGGACGGCTGCGAAAACGACCGCTACTATCTGCTGGAGCTGCTGGAAAAATTCATGGACGTGGCCGAACTGGCCGACGAGACGGCCACCAAGGTCATCTTCCGCGGCCAGATAGGCCTGCTGGCCGGTGCGGGGGCCGCCCCCGAAGGTGAAAAAAAGTAACGGGAAAAATATTTTTTGAGGGAAGGAGAGCCTTCCTCGGGCGCGCGGCTCTTGATGCCCGCAGTTCCCTGTGGCGCAACGGCCCGGCCCTTACGGCCCCTTGAGCCTATTGCCGGTACACGAGATGGGCCCCTCGCCCCTCAGGCCCTTTCCCCACGCGTCATTCCGCAAAGGCCCCGCCTGCCATCGGCAGACGGGGCCTTTGCCATCATCAGGATATGTTTTCGCAAGAACTCCCCTGCCCTACGCCAGCATGCCGGGCAGGGACAGCACATCGTGCATGGCCGCGCAGAGGCGCTCCACGTCCTCGCGGGGACTCACATAGGGCGGCATCACATAGACCAAACGGTTGAAGGGCCGTATCCAGACGCCCCGCCGCACGAAAAAGTCCTGCATGGCGGCCATGTTCACCGGCCGGGTGGTCTCCACCACGCCGATGCTGCCCAGCACACGCACGTCTTCCACCTGCGGCAGTTCCCGGCAGGGAGCCAGGCCCGCTGTCAGGGCCGTTTCCAGCATGGCCACCTGCTCCTGCCAACGCCCTTCAGCCAGGATGTCCAGGCTGGCGCAGGCCACGGCACAAGCCAGGGCATTGCCCATGAACGTGGGCCCGTGCATGAAGACCATGCCGTCCCGGCAGATGCCCTGGGCCACTTCTTCCGTGCAGGCCGTGGCGGCCAGCGTCATGACGCCGCCGGTCAGGGCCTTGCCGCAGCACAGGATGTCCGGGCAGACACCGGCCCTCTCCGCGGCGAACAGCGTCCCGGTACGGCCAAAGCCCGTGGCGATCTCGTCGAAGACCAGCAGGGCCCCGTGCTCACGGCACAGGCGGGCCATGCCGCGCAGATAGTCGGGATGATAGAACCACATGCCGCCCGCGCCCTGCACCAGCGGCTCAAGGATGACCGCCGCGATGCGCTCGCCCTGCTCCGCGAAGATGCGGCGGGCGTCATCCAGGCTGGCCGGATCGAAAGGCTGGTCGAAACGGCAGGAAGGCCGTTCCATGAAGATCTGGCGCGGCAGCATATGCGTGAACAGGCAGTGCATGCCGGTCACGGGATCGCACACCGACATGGCGCCGGTGGTATCGCCGTGATAACCGCCCCGGGGCGTGAGGAAGCAGGTGCGCTGCTTCTGGCCGATGCCCTGCTGGTATTGCAGGGCCATCTTCAAGGCCACTTCCACCGACACGGAGCCGGAATCCGCCAGAAAGACGCGCGCCAGGCCCTGCGGCAGCATGGTCAGAAGGCGTTCGCCCAGCTCCACGGCAGGCGCATGGGTCAGACCGCCGAACATCACATGCGGCATCCTCCCGGCCTGCCGCTGGGCCGCAGCCACCAGACGCGGATGGTTGTAGCCGTGGATGGCCGTCCACCACGAGGACATGCCGTCCACCAGCTCCCGGCCGTCGTCCAGCACGATGCGGTTGTGGTGGCTGCGCGCGGCCGCGAAGACCGGCAAAGGATCCACCACGGACGTGTACGGATGCCAGAGGATGCGCCTGTCCCGCAGCGGCAGGGGCTCTTCCTCGCCCGCTGGTGCCTGCCGCCCTGTCAGGGACGGCACATGCCGGGACAGCGCAGGCAGCAGCACGGCACAGGCATCGGCCAGCTCCTGCCAGCCCGCCGCATCCAGCCGGGCCACACGGGGCAGGACGACCACCGGCGCATCCTCGCCCCAGGCCGCCAGACGGAGGCGCAAAAATTCAGGATTGTCGGCCAGCACCCGTTCCCGGTCATGCCGTTCCCCGACGCTCAGTCCTTCCGGCTCTTCCGGCGCCATCAGGACCACCGCCGCCGGGCGCAGTCCCTTCAGGCGCAGGACCTGCAGGGAGAGCAACACATGGTTGAGCGCGCCCAGGCAGTTGCTGCCCACCAGCAGGACAGGCAGATCCAGGGCCGCCATGAAATCCAGCGTGTCTTCTTCCTCATTGATGGGGACAGCCATGCCGCCCGCACCTTCCACCAGCAGCAGGGAGGTCTCCGTCTCCTGCCAGTGGGCCCGGACATCCTCGGCCAGCCCGGCCACCGTCAGGCGCTGCCCTTCTTCCCCTGCCGCCAAATGCGGCGAGGCGGGCAGACGGAAACAGTGCAGGGTCGCCGCAGGCGCCGGGGGCAAGGGCGGCAGGTCGGCCACGGCACGCGCGTAGGCCACGCCGTCGGCCAGAGCGGAGGTCGCCAGCTGCTCCGGCCGCACACCGGTCTGGACGGGCTTGAGGGCCTGGGCCGCCACGCCCCGGCCACGCAGGGCCCGCAGCAAGGCCGCCGTGAACGCGGTCTTGCCCACGTCCGTCCCGGTGCCGGTCACGAAAAATCCCTGTACGGGGCCCCTGTCGCCGGGGCGACCCGCTGTCATCTTTCCAGCACTCATGGACGTGCCACCTCCAGCCCCGCGGCTTCGATCATGCGGATGTCCTCTTCCACGCCCATGCCCTGCGTGGTCAGGTAGTCACCGGTCATCAGAGCATCGGCCCCGGCCCGGAACATGTCGCCCTGGCGCTCCCGCAAGGTCTCGGGCCGCCCGCCGCAGATGCGCAGGCTGGCTTCGGGCAGGATGTGCCGGAACAGGGCGATGATGCGCAGGGCCTCCTCCGGTTCCAGCAGGGGCTGTGCGGCCAGCGGCGTCTGCGGATGGGGATGCAGGAAATTCATGGGCACATGGCGCACGCCCAGCTCCCGGAGGCTGAAGGCAAAGTCCATCCTGTCCTCCCAGCTCTCGCCCAGGCCGAACAGCCCGCCGGCGCAGACCGAAAGGCCCGTTGCCTGCGCACGCAGCACCGTATCCCGACGCTGGTCCCAGAGCTGTGTGGAACAGATGCGGGGATAATAGGCACGCGATGTCTCCAGATTATGATGGTAGCGGCGCACACCGGCCTGTTCCAGTTCGCGCAGATGTTTTTCCGGCAACCTCCCCAGCGAGGTGCAGACCCGGCGACGCACGTCTTCCGGCAGGTCACGCACCACAGCCAGCAGGCAATGCAGTTCCTGCTCTTCCAGGGCCCCTCCGCTGGTCACGATGCCGATACGGCGCACGGGCCAGGCAGCCAGCCGTAGGATGCGTTCACGCAGTTCGGCGGCCTCCAGAAAGGGGAAATGGGCGATGGGCGTGTGGTTGTGGCTGCTCTGGGAACAGAAACGGCAGTCCATGCCGCAATCGCCGCTGCGGGCGTTGATGATGGCGCACAGACTGATGCGCTTGCCGTGATGCCGCTCGCGCAGGGCAGCGGCGCTGTCCAGCAGGGCCTCCAGCGGCGCATCAAGAAGACGGACCGCTTCAGCGGGTGTGGCGGGTACGGGAAAAACAGGATGGTTCATGCGATGGATCCTTGGGGGAATGCTTGGGACGAAGGGGACAGAGTCGATGCCTGTCCGGAGAGGTGGGAGCGTCATGCTCCCCCGGAAGGCATATGCTGTACCAAGGCAGCATATGCCCTTCCGGTAAAAGAAAAAACCCGCCGGGCGGCGGGTGTTTGTGCTATTGGGCCTTGCGACGCTTTTCCCACAGCTTCATGTCTTTCATTTTGCGGCGACGCTCGCGCTGCAGCGCCTTGCACACCAGAGGCGTATCTTTCTTGAAGCCCCACTTTTCGCGATAGGCCGCGGCATCCATGCCGTGCATGGCCAGATGGCGCTTGGTGAGGATCTTGAAAGTCTTGCCGCATTCAAGACACGTTACAGACTTTTCCTTGATGGACTTGCGGGCATCCTGCTGCATGTCGGCGGAATCCAGCTCCACAGGCATTTCGCCCTCGGCGACGGTACGGATACCGGCAGCCACTTTCTGGATAAACGAAGTGATTTCTTCTTCCGACATGACGCGCACGCTGGCCTGCGCCCTGGCAATTTCCAGTGCTTCTTTCAAATAATCATCCATGGTGTACCTCATGCGTATAGCCTGCAACAGTGGAATTGCATTCCCCTCGTTGCGCCAATTTCAACAACTTTTACTGGGTACAATAGACGACAGCGTTTCGTCAACAAAGACGAAACGCAAAATCGTATATTTTTCGCCAGGATGGGTTAACGCCAGTCCATACGGTCATAGGGAGAGACCGTTCCCCAGAACGTTTCATCCATGTAACGCCACTGCAATGCGCCGATGTTGCGCTGCGGCATGATGCCTGCAGCAGGGACAGCCGCGGTCTCGACCATGAAGGCTTCACGGGCACGCTGCTCGAATGCGGCGATATAGTCGGCGCGCCCCAGAGGCAGGGCCGTGATGGAGGTGATGTCCTCGGGCAGGGGCTCACGGTATTCCAGTACGATCTTGTCACTGTCGAAATTGAAGCGGTTGGCGAACATGCGCGCCAGCCAGCGACGGGGCGGCTGGCCGTCCTGCGCGAGGATGCGGGCCCCCTCGGGGTCTTCCAGGGGCAGGAAGGCGTCACGCTTTTCGCTGGTGACATAGGTGCAGGCCTGGAAGCCCACGCCGCCGATGGTCTCCACCCCTTCATTGATGCTGAACGGATGGCGCATGATGCCGTCCCAGTACCAGCCGTTGGGGACTTCGCCGTGAGCCACGATGGCCAGAGGCGACGCGCCGTCGCCCTTGCCGTAGACCGTGACCCAGCTATCCACCAAAAGCCCGCCCATGGCGCCGGAACTGGTCAGGCGCGAGGCACCCGTCATGCTGCCCATCAGGGGCAGGTCACGGGCTTTGAGAGCAAGGGCGGGCTGGGAAAACGAAACATAGGTATCGCCCACCAGACCGCGCTGCTGCCCGGCCACACAGCCGGCCAGCATGATGACCAGATAAAGGATACTTGCCATTTTCATGTTCATGATAGCCTCCTCCTGCCGCAAGGGCAGGCAAACCTGCGGGCATGCCCGCAGTCAAAAGCCGCCGGGCGTTCCGGCTACAGGCCTTTTTTCTTCAACTTTTCGATGAGGGTCGTCCGCTTGATGCCCAAAAGCTCCGCAGCCTGGTTCTTCACTCCGTCGGTCCGCTGCAGGGCCTCTTCGATCAGGTGCATCTCCACGGCATCCAGGAATTCTTTCAGTCCCATCCCCCGGGCCTCCAGAGTCTGGAGATCCGGCCAGACGAAACCAGAGGAAGGGCTGGAGGCAGCCGCAGCGGGCTCCCCGTTCCCGGCACCGGAAAGGACGTCAGCCTCAGGGGCATATTCCTCCACTTCCGGCAACAAGGCAATATCCCCCACGCTCTGGAGCAGACGCGCCGGCAGATCCTCCGGGGCCACGACATGCCCGTCGACCAGCACGCTCAGGCGCTCCATGACGTTTTCCAGTTCACGGACATTGCCAGGCCAGGCATAGGCCAGAAGGACGCGCTGCACGACGGGCGAAAGCTCCAGCGGGGGCCTTTCCTTCTTGCGGCAGAAGCGGCCCAGGAAATGCCGGGCCAGCAGCAGGACGTCCTGCCCCCGTTCGCGCAGGGGCGGCAGATGGATGGGGATGACGTTGAGGCGGTAATAAAGATCTTCGCGGAAGGTGCCCGCGGCCACGGCGGCTTCCAAATCCCGGTTGGTGGCCGCCACGATGCGCACGTCCACCTTGCGGCAGCCCGTGCCGCCCACGCGTTCTATTTCCTTTTCCTGCAGCACGCGCAGGATCTTGACCTGCAGGCCGGGCTCCATCTCGCCTATCTCGTCCAGGAAGATGGTGCCCCCGTCCGCCAGTTCGAAACGGCCGGGGCGGGAACGCAGGGCGTGCGTGAAGGCTCCCTTTTCATGGCCGAAAAGTTCGCTTTCCAGAAGATCACGGGGGATGGCGCCGCAGTTGACGGGCACGAAGGGTCTGTCAGCCCTGGGGCTGGCAGCATGCAGGGCCCGCACCAGCAATTCCTTGCCTGTTCCCGATTCCCCGGTTACAAGCACAGTGCTGTCCGTGGGCGCCACTTTGCCCAGGATCTTGAACACACCGGCCAGGCTGGCGCTTTGCCCGATGATTCCGTTGCTCTTGAGCTCCATGCATATTCTCCACGTTCATGGCCTTTACACTGTCAATACACTGACAGGCCATCAATTTCCAGTAAAAAACAGGGATGCATCTTCCCTTCCGCGCGACCGTCATGAAAGATTCCTCCGCCGCTGCCCGACCTTACCGTTGCCCCGATCTTCCTTCCGCTCCTGTGGATGCCGTCCGTGCGGAACTTGCCGGCGCCCTGGAACACGGCAATGCCGTCCTGAGCGCCCCTCCCGGCGCCGGGAAAAGCAGCCGCGTGCCCCTGTGGCTGCTGGAGGCCCCCTGGCTGGAGGGCAGAAAGATCCTGCTGCTGGAGCCGCGCCGGGTGGCTGCCCGGGCCCTGGCGCGTTACGCCGCCCGCCTGCTGGGCGAGGACGTGGGCCAGACCGTGGGCTACCGCATGCGGCAGGAAAGCGCCGTCTCGGCCCGGACCCGGCTGGAGATCATCACCGAAGGGGTGCTGACCCGCCGCCTCCTGGCCGATCCCGAGCTCTCCTGCGTGGGCTGCGTCATCTTCGACGAATTCCACGAGCGTTCCCTGCATGCCGACATGGGGCTGGCCCTCTGTCTGGAGAGCCGGGCCGTGCTCCGGCCCGACCTGCGCCTGCTGGTCATGTCCGCCACGCTGGACAGCCACAAGGTGGCCGCCCTGCTGGAGGATGCGCCGGTCATCGCCTGCGAGGGCCGCCAGTTCCCCGTGGAGGAGCGCTATCTGCCGCTGCCGCCCGCCGCGGCCCACAGCGGCCCCCAGGCCCTGTGGCCGTACATGGCCGATGTCATCGCGGCCCTCATGCGTCAGGAATCCGGCAGCCTGCTGGCCTTCCTGCCCGGAACGGGCGAGATCCGCCGTGTGGCCGAGCTGCTGGAAGGACGCCTGCCCGCCGATACCCGCCTCTACCCTCTTTACGGGATGCTGAGTCCGCAGGAACAGGATGCGGCCATCGCCCCGGCGGCCGCAGGCGAGCGCAAGGTCGTCCTGGCCACGGCCATCGCCGAGACCTCCCTGACCATCGAAGGCATCCGTCTGGTGGTGGATGCGGGCCTTTCCCGCGAGAGCCGTTTCGATCCGACCAGCGGTCTTTCCCGCCTGGAGACCGTGCGCGTCTCGCTGGCCGGGGCCCGGCAGCGGGCCGGTCGCGCCGGGCGTCTGGAGCCCGGCATCTGCTGCCGCCTGTGGCAGCAGGCCGAAGAGCACGGCTTCCGCCCCCAACAGCGGCCGGAGATCCTGGATGCGGACCTTGCGCCGTTCTGCCTGCAACTGGCCGTCTGGGGCACACGCAGGCCCGAAGACCTGCTCTGGCTGGACTTGCCTCCCAAGGCCCATCTGGCCGTGGCCCGGGAACAGCTGGCCGGACTGGGAGCCATCGAGCCCGGCACGGAAGAACTGCTGCCTACGCCCCTGGGCCGGCAGCTGGTAAAGCTGCCCCTGCCGCCCCGGCTGGCCTGCCTGCTGCTACGCGCCCGGGAACACGGATACGGCGCTCTGGCCGCCTGTGTGGCTTCCCTGCTGGATGAGTGCGATCCCCTGCCGCTAGCGGACGCCTCGCTGGCGCTGCGCCTGGACCGCTTCTGCGCGCCCGGCGACGGGCACGGAACTTTCCGCCGTCTGCGCCAGTGGGCGGAACGTATGGCACGACTGGCGGACATCCCCACCGGCAACGGTTCCGATGCCTCCGGGGCTTCCCTGCTGCGCACGGCACGGCAACAGCTGCCCCATCTGGGCGAGGTCGTGGCCCTGGCCTATCCCGAGCGGGTGGCCCTGCGCAGCGGCGAGAACAACGGCATGGCCCAGTACCTCATGCGCAACGGCAAGGCTGCCGTCCTGCCCCTGACGGACAGTCTGGCCCGGCAGGACATGCTGGCCGTGGCTGCCGTGGATGCAGGCACGCGCGGCCGCATCCGTCTGGCCGCAGCGCTGGAGCAGGACGTGCTGGAAAAACTTTTCCGGTCAGAGATCACCGAAAGCGAAGACCTGAACGTCAGTCCGGAAGGCCAGGTCAGTGCCCGCCGCCGTCGCCGTCTGGGGGCCCTGCTGCTGGACGATGCCCCGCTGCCCCGTCCCGATGGCGACGCCTGCGCCCTGGCCCTGTGTGCCTTCATCCGCGACCAGGGGCTGCGTGTTCTGCCCTGGGACGAGCCCGCGCGCCAATGGCTGGCCCGTGTGCGCCTGCTGCACCAGACATGGGGCGATCCCTGGCCCGACCTCTCCGATACCTGGCTGCTGGACGAGCTGGAAAACTGGCTGGCGCCCCATCTGGGCACCTGCACCGACCTGCGCCAGCTCTCCGCTGCCCGGCTGGCCGATGCCCTGCGCTGTCTGCTGCCCTACCCACTGCCGCGACGACTCGAACAGCTGGCCCCCGCACAATGGCAGGCCCCTTCCGGCAGATCCCATCCCATCGTGTATGATGTCGAAGGCGGGCCCTTCGTGGCCGCCAAGCTGCAGGAATTCTTCGGCTGCGAGGATACGCCCCATATCGCCGACGGGCGCGTGCCGCTGACCCTGCATCTGCTCTCGCCCGCCGGGCGCCCCCTGCAGATCACGCGTGACCTCGGCCACTTCTGGCGCAACGGCTACCCGCAGGTGCGTGCCGAGATGCGCGGCCGCTATCCGCGCCATCCCTGGCCCGATGACCCGCTGGCCGCCCAGGCCACGGCCCGCACCAACCGCCAGCTGGCCCGAGGCAAATAGGTCGTTTTTTGGGGAGGGGGAACCCCTTTGGCTGGCGCACAAAGGGGTTCCCCCTCCCCAAGCCCCACCCCTTCCCCAAACGCGCTTTGTTCAGGAAGATGGAGGCTGCGGATGAGCAACGGTCTCCCTTCGCTCACAGTCCCCCGGCACACCACAAAAACGACAATAAAAAAGCTAGGGCCGCAAGCCGCCTACGGTGCAAAAAAACGGCTGGTCGTATGGCCTCGAACACGCCTCCGCGCGTCCGGAAAAATATCTACTTGAAAACGCGTCCTGTCCCACTGCAGGGAAAAAACGAAGGCTCCGCCAAGAGTACGGCAAAAGGCAAAGAGCCCAGCTCATCGCCCTTCCCGGGCAACTTACAGCTTTCCCCCCGGCCACACTCCGGCTACACCGCCTCTGACGCAAGCATCCTTTCAAAGGATCTCCCCGCGTCCATCTCCCCATACATCGGGGGACCGGCAGCAAAGGCTGCCCGCTGCATCATGCGTCACTGTCAAAAGACCATACGAGCGGTTTTTGGAGGATGGGGGAGTTTGAGGGGGAAGGGCCCTTTTTTCCGCCAGAAAAAGGGCCCTTCCCCCTCAAAACCATCTATCCACTCCCCCGACTCACCACAGTGAGCGTACGAAATCGCGTATGCGCTCCTCGCTGTAATAGTCCCTGCCGGGCTGGGCAAAGCCCACATGCCCGCCGTGCGGGGCCACTTCCAGATGCAGGGTCCCGCTTTTGGCCGCCATGGCCACGGGATAGCAGGAAGGCGAGCAGAAGGGGTCGTCCTTGGCCATCAGCATATAGAGCGGCGTCTGGATGGACGGCAGCCAGGGCAGCGAGCTGTTCTCGCGCCAGTAATCCTGGGCGCTGGCATAGCCGTAGAGGGGCGCGGTGAAGCGGCCGTCGAATTCCGCGAAGGTACGGAACTTCTCGATACCCTCCACCGAAGGGTAATTGGGGAACCGGGCCGCTTTTTCACGAACCTTGGGACACATGGTCCGCAGGAAATAGCGCAAATAGATGCGGCAGCCGGGCCCGTCCATGACTTTGGCCGCGCCCACCAGATCGCAGGGCACGGAGACGACCGCCGCCGCACGCACCAGCGGCGAGACCTGCTCCCTGGCCAGATACATGCAGGTCTGGTTGCCGCCCATGCTGAACCCGGCCAGCAGGATGGGCATATCCCACTGCTCGGCGTAACGCACTACCGTGGCCAGATCGACCGTCACGCCCATATGGTACAGGCGGTCGGTCCGGTTGGGTTCGCCGGAGCAGCCGCGCATGTTCCAGGCCAGCACCCGGAAACCTTCTTCCAGCAGCACGCGCGCCAGTCCCAGGATGTACCGGCGGCGGCTATGGCCTTCCAGACCGTGCGACAGAATGGCCACCCCGCGTTCCGGCAGGCCCGGCGGGGGCGTGTAGACATCCACATCCAGAAAATCCCCGTCCGGCGTATCCAGACGTACCCTTCGGCAGCGGGCGGCCTGTGCCGCATCGGGAAAGTCCAGACGGCGGCATTTGGCGGACCAGATGGTGTTGACATGGGCATTGCGCAGCCAGAGCGGCGCGCGGTAGCGGCTGGGCAGTATTGGCATGACGGCAGGCCTCGTGTAAGAACGGTGGGATGCAAGCAAACTTTCATCCTAGACCTGTCAGAAAGGCCCTGTCAAACGCCGCTCCCCGGAAAACGGACGTCCTCATCCTGGGGGCAGGTGCGGCGGGCCTTATGTGCGCCCGCGAAGCCTCGGCCCACGGCCTGGACGTGGTCCTGCTGGAACGTGCCCCCTCCCCCGGCCGCAAGCTGTGCATCAGCGGCGGCGGCAAGGCCAACTTCACCAACCGCCGTCTGGCGGCCCATCACTATGCCTGCGCCGATCCCGCCTTCTGCGAGCCCGCACTGGATGCCTTCACCCCGCAGGACATGGAGCGCCTGGTGCACGGCTGGGGCCTGCCCGTGGAAGAACGCGCCCACGGCCAGCTGTTCCTGACTGTCCCGGCCAAACGTTTGCTGGATGCCCTGGTGCAGGATTGCCGCCGTCAGGGCTGTGCCCTCCACTGCCAGACCGACGTGCATGACGTGGTGCCCCTGCCCGATGGTGCGGGCTTCGAGGTCGGCACCTCGCAGGGCCTCTGGCGCTGCCGCCGTCTGGTGCTGGCCCTGGGCAGTCCCGCCTGGCCGCAGTGCGGAGCCACGGGCAGCGGGTTCCGGCTGGCCCAGGCACTGGGGCACCGCCTTGTGGAGCATGCTCCGGCGCTGGCCCCCTTCCGCATAGCCCCCGGCTGGCTGGACGACAATCTGGCGGGCATCAGCCTGCCGGTGCGCATCGGCCTGCCGCAGGCCGGGCTTTCCCCTTCGCTGGCCGCGGATCCCGTCTGGCAGGACGATCTGCTCTTCACCCACGACGGCATCAGCGGCCCGGCCAGCCTCAAGGCCTCCCTGTTCTGGCGGCCGGGGCAGGAGGTTGCCCTGGACTTTTTGCCCGGCAGCGATCTGGCCGCCCTGCTGGACGGCCCCGGCCAGGGCAAGCAGACACCGCGCGGACTGCTGCGCCGCCTGCTGCCCCAGCGTCTGGTGGACGCCCTGCTGCCGCCGGAGACTGCGGGCCGCAAGATAGCCGAACTTTCCCGTGCCGCCCGGCAGCAGATCTGTGCCCGCATCCATGATTTCCGCACCGTCCCCGCCGGTCTGACCGGGCTGAAAAAAGCCGAGGCCTGCCGCGGCGGTGTGGACACCCGGCAGGTGGATCCCTACAGCCTGCAAAGCACGGTGCGGGAAAACCTCTGGATCGTGGGCGAGCTGCTGGATGTCACCGGCCTGCTGGGCGGCTACAACCTGCACTGGGCCTGGGCCAGCGGCATGGCCGCCGGGCGGGCCCTGGCCCTGTTCGCGGGCAAATAGACATCTTTCATTTTTATGGGGGAAGGGGCGCTTTGGAAAAAGCGCCCCTTTTTCTGCGCCCCATGCCGTAAAACCTTTCTTTGGCGGGATGCGGTTCCTCATCGCCGACGAACGGTGATGGTGGCATGACAGTATCTTCCGCATCCGACCGGATCTGCCGGCATCGCCAAAAACAGGCAACTAATTGCAAAGTTCGTTTCTTTCTTCCTTCGTGTGCTCTGCCTATACAGGGATCACAGCCAGATGCTGACGGAGGTACGTCATGAATACGATCACGAGAGAAAATCAGCTTGCCCGCCGCCGCTTCCTTGCCGGTGGCCTGGCCGTCGGAGCGGCCGCCCTTCTGTCCTCCCTGCACAGCATGGCCCATGCCGCGGCACTGTCCTCCCCATCCGCCACAAAAAACAGGCAGCAGCAGCCCCGCTCCCTGCCGCAACGCCGTCTCGGCTCCTTGCAGGTCTCTGCCATCGGCCTCGGCTGTCTGCCCATGGTAGGCTACTATGGCGGCACCTATGCCAAAAAGGACATGATCGCCCTGATCCGGCGGGCATATGACAGCGGCGTGACCTTTTTCGATACGGCCGAGGTCTACGGCCCCTACACCAGTGAGGAATGGGTCGGCGAAGCCCTGGCCCCGGTGCGCGACAAGGTCATCATCGCCACCAAATTCGGCTTTGGCGTCGAAGAAGGCCGGCCCACGGCCCTCAACAGCCGTCCCGACCACATCCGACGGGCCGTGGAAGGTTCCCTACGGCGCCTGCGCACCGACCACATCGACCTGCTCTACCAGCATCGTGTGGACCCCAAGGTCCCCATGGAAGACGTGGCCGGAACGGTGAAAGACCTCATCCGGGAAGGCAAGGTCCTTCACTTCGGTCTGTCCGAGGCCAGCGCGGCCTCCATCCGGCGGGCCCATGCCGTCCAGACCGTCAGCGCCGTGCAGAGCGAATACTCCCTTCTGTGGCGCGAACCGGAGACCAAGATCTTCCCCACCCTGCGGGAACTGGGCATCGGCCTTGTCCCTTACTGCCCTCTGGGACGGGGCTTCCTGACCGGCGCCATCGACGAGAACAGCCTCTTTACCACAGGGCGCCTGTCCACCCTGCCGCAGTTCACCCCGGAAGCCCTGAAGCACAACATGCCCCTGCCCCGCCTGATCCGTAGCTGGGCCGAGCGCAAGCAGTGCACCATGTCCCAGTTCGCCATCGCCTGGCTCCTGGCCCAGGCCCCCTGGATCGCTCCCATCCCCGGCACGACCAATCCGGCCCATCTCGACGACTTTCTCGGCGGTGCCGCCGTGAGCCTGACGCCTGAGGAGCTGGAAGAATTCGAACGGGAATACGGCGGGATCACCCTCATGGGGCATCGTGCGGACGCCTTTACGGAAAGCCAGATCGACAAGTAAAGCCGGAGGGATGTTCCCGTTGCGGCGGACCTGCATGGCAGAGCGGGAGGAACAATAAGCAAGCACACGGGGCAGGCAGGCTCGTCCAGCGCGCGGATCATTGGTACCGTGCGGGACGCCCTTCTGCCGCACGGCCGCTGTCATCCTGGCACCCAACTGTCCGCCAACTGAACCGCCAGGAGCATGTTCTTTCCTGCTCCTGCTGTACGGCTTCCGCCACCGCTGAGCCCATAACGCAAAAGAGCCCCCGCATCAGGCAGGGGCTCTTTTTTATCGCATGTGTCGGGCAGACGGTTAGCCGCCCAGATAGGCTTCGCGCACGCTGGCGTCGGCCAGCAGATTGGCGGCCGTGTCCTCCATGGCCACGTTGCCCACTTCCAGCACATAGCCGCGCGAGGCCAGCTTGAGGGCCGCGCGGGCGTTCTGCTCCACCAGCAGCACGGTGACGCCCTTCTGGTTGATGGCGCGCACGGTCTCGAAGATGGAACGCACCAAAAGCGGCGCCAGGCCCAGCGAGGGTTCGTCCAGCAGGAGCAGGCGCGGCTCGGCCATGAGGGCGCGACCGATGGCCATCATCTGCTGCTCGCCGCCCGAAAGCGTGCCCGCCAGCTGCTGCTTGCGCTCGAACAGACGCGGGAACAGCTCGAAGATCCACTCCAGGGTCCGCTCGCTGCGTTCCTTGTCGCGGATGCAGAAGGCCCCCAGGCGCAGATTCTCCAGCACGCTCATGGTGCCGAAGACCCGGCGGCCTTCGGGCGACTGGGCGATGCCCAGGTTCACCACTTCGTGGCTGGGGTATTTGAGCAGGGGCTTGCCGTCAAAGATGATCTCCCCTTCGCAGGGCCGCACAAGACCGCTGATGGACAGCAGGGTCGTGCTCTTGCCCGCGCCGTTGGCGCCCAGGATGGTCACGATCTCCCCTTCGTCCACGTGCAGGTCGATACCGTGCAGCACTTCCACGCTGCCGTAACGGACATGTATGTTGGATAGCGTCAGCAGTGCCATATTACCACGTCTCGGAATCGTCGGAACCCAGATAGGCCTCGATGACCGCAGGATGGTTGCGGACATGGTCGGGCGTGCCCTGGGCGATGAGGGTGCCGTTTTCCAGCACCACAAGGTGTTCACAGATCTGCATGACCAGGCGCATGTCGTGCTCGATGAGCAGCACGGTGATGCCACGGTCACGGATGGCCGCGATGGTATCCACCAGGGCCACGGTCTCCTGGTCGTTCATGCCGCCGGCGGGCTCGTCCAGGATCAGCAGCCGGGGGTCGGAGGCCAGGGCGCGGGCGATCTCCAGCAGGCGCTGGTTGCCGTAGGAAAGACTGCTGGCGGCCTCGGCGTAATGATCGGCCAGGCCCACGAACTCCAGTTCTTCCATGCAGCGTTCCACAGCGGCCTTTTCCTCGCGGCGCTGCCAGGGCGTGTGCAGCATGGAGGACAAAAAGCCGGACTTCAGGCGGCAGTGACGGCCCGCCAGCACGTTCTCCAGCGCGGGCAGCTTGCCGAACAGACGGATGCTCTGGAAGGTGCGGGCAATGCCCATCTCCACGATATTGTGCGGGCGCTTGCCGGTGATGTCCTGGCCGCCGAAGGTGATGCGGCCGTGTTCGGGCTTGTAGTTGCCCGTGATGCAGTTGAAGACCGTGGTCTTGCCCGCCCCGTTGGGACCGATGAGGCCCACCACGCTGCCCTGCTCCACCGAGAAGGACAGCTCGTTGATGGCGATCAGGCCACCGAAGATCTTGCTGATCTCATGCAGTTGCAGCAGGCTCATGCGCGGCCTCCTTCCTTCTCGGCAGTGCGGGCATCGTCCGCCAGGCGGACCGCGTTGCCCTCAGCGGCGGCACAGGCACGGGCCTTGATGGCCTCCAGCAGCGCCGCCACGCCGTAACGGCGGCTCCTGGGCGGCATGAGGCCCTGGGGACGCCAGATCATCATCAGCATCATGGCCAGGCCGAAGATGAGCATGCGCGCACCGGAGAACTCGCGCAGCAGCTCGGGCAGGCCGATGAACAGGAAGGCGCTCACCAGCACGCCCAGCTGGCTGCCGCCCGAAAGGATGACCACGGCGAAGATGATGACGGATTCCATGAAGTTGAAGGATTCCGGCGCGATGGTGGTCATCTTGGCGGCATAGAGGGTGCCGGCCATACCGGCCCAGAACGCGCCCAGCACGAAGGCCATGAGCTTGTAGTGGGTCACGTTGATGCCGCAGCCTTCGGCGGCCACGTCATCTTCCTTGATGCAGTTGAGGGCGCGGCCGATGCGCGAACGCCACAGGCCGTAGAACAGCAGCAGGCTGACGCCCACCATGCCCCAGACCAGATAATAGAAATGCAGGGGCTTGAAGATGCGGAAACCGAAGAACACGGGACGGCTGATGCCGAAGATGCCGTTGGAACCGCCGGTCAGACCGCCCACGTCGTTGATGAGCGCGATGCGCACGATCTCCACGATACCGATGGTCACGATGAGCAGATAGTCACCGCGCAGGTGGATGATGGGCCGCGCCACCACCAGGGCGAACAGGGCCGCCGCACAGCCTGCCACCGGCATGGTCAGGAAGATGGGCCAGTGGTACATGGTGTTCAGGATGGCCGTGCTGTACGCCCCTACGGCAAAGAAGGCGGCATGCCCCATATGGAAGATGCCGGCCTGTCCCAGGATGACGTTGAGCGAAAGGGCCAGCAGGGCATACAGGCCGATGCTGACGCACACGTCCGTCCAGTAGGGATTGGTGAACAGCGGCAGGACCAGCAGGGCCGCCGCCAGCGCGACGATGACGATGGTGCGGTTCATAGCTTGTCGGCCGTCCTTTCGCCCAGGATGCCCGTGGGACGGATGATCAGGATGAGTATCAGCACCGTGAAGGCGATGGCATCCTTCCAGGCGATGGCGATGTAGCCGGCGGCCAGGGCCTCGATGACGCCCAGCAGCAGGCCGCCGATCATGGCGCCGGGGATGTTGCCGATACCGCCCAGGATGGCGGCGGTGAAGGCCTTGAGGCCGTAGGACCAGCCCATGGTGAAGTCGATCTGGCCGTAGTAGATGCCCACAATGAGGCCGGCTGCGCCGCCCAGGCCGGGACCGATGAAGAAGACCAGGGAGATGATGCGGTCCACGTTGATGCCCATGAGGCGGGCAGCGCCCTGGTCGATGGCCACGGCACGCACGGCCGCGCCGATACGGGTGCGCTGGATGAAGGCCCACAGGGCCAGCATCAGGATAACGCTGGCCGCGATGACCATCAGGCGCACGCCGGGGACGGCGATGCCGAAAAGGTCAACGGTGAAGTCCGGTCGCAGCCAGTCGGGATAAACGTAGAAGCGCGCGCCGTAGACCAGCATGACGGCGTTCTGGAAAAAGATGGAAGCGCCCAGGGCGGACACCACGGCCGAAAGGCGCCCGGCCTTGCGCAGGGGGCGATAGGCGGCGCGCTCCAGCAGGCAGCCGATGATGGCCACCATGATGCCCACCATGATGAAGACCGCCAGCACGGCCACCACCGGCGGCAGCACGCCCGCCAGGTTGCAGCTCACCAGCAGGGTCAGGCCCAGATAGGCGCCGATGGTGAACAGGTCGCCATGCGCGAAGTTGATGAGCTTGAGCACGCCATAGACCATGGTGTAGCCCAGGGCCACCAGCGCGTAGATGCCGCCCACGGCAAGGCCGTTCAAAAGTTGTTGAAAAAACTGTTCCATGTCTCGGTCATGCGCCCCACGGCGCAGTTTGCGGGGCGGCGTTCACTGCCCGCCGCCCCGCTTCGGATGACTTTTCTATCGAGCCTGGAGCTCGAACTTGCCTGCGTTGTTCACCTTGTAGATGCGGTAGAAATCACCCACACGGTCGCCCTTTTCGTCAAAGCCCATCTTGCCGGACAGGGTGGGCAGCTCCTTGAGCTGCTTGAGCCATTCGGCGATCTTTTCGGGATCGTCGTTGCCCTTGGCGATGGCGGCCTCGAGCACCTTGTAGGCGTCACCGGCCAGCACGGCCCACACGGAGACGGGCACGGTCTTGTAACGGTCCTTGAAGGCCTTCAGGAAGTTCTTGGCCTCGTCGGTATCCATGTCCTGCGGCAGCGGCGGGCTCACGAAGACGTAACCGGCAGCGGCTTCGGGACCGGCGATCTTGACCAGGTCCTGATGGTTGGCGGCGTCACCGCCCATCATGGGCACATCCCAGCCCATTTCCTTCTTCTGGCGCAGCAGCATGCCCGTTTCGGGGTAGTAGCCGGTGAAGAAGATCAGGTCGGGGTTGGCGGCCTTCAGCTTGGTCAGGATGGCGGTGTAGTCACGTTCGCCGGGGGTCAGGGCATCGTAGAAGATGATCTTCACACCGGCTTTTTCCAGGGCCGCCTGGCTTTCTTCGGCCAGGCCCTTGGCATAGGAGGAGTTGTCGTGCAGCAGGGCCACCTTCTTGTAACCGGCCTTGATGATGGCGGCGGCAGCGGCCTTGCCCTGGGCGTCGTCACGCGGACAGGTGCGGAAGAAGAGCGGCAGGCCCTTTTCGGTCAGGCGCACGCTGGTGGAGCCGGTACCGATCTGCACCAGCTCGGATTCGGCCAGGATGTTCTGGGTGGCTTCGGTCACGGCGGAGCCGTAGGTGCCGATGACGGCCACCACACCGGCGGAAGCCAGCTTCTGGGCCGCCAGGGCAGCGGTGCGCGGGTCACCGGCGTCGTCTTCCACCACCAGTTCCATCTTGCTGCCGTTGATGCCGCCCTTGGCATTGGTTTCATCCACGAGCAGGCTCACGATATTTTTCATGTCCTGCCCTTCGGAGGCCCATTTGCCCGTCAACGGACACATCAGACCGATCTTGATGTCGCCCGCCAGAACCAGCGAAGGCACAAGCAAGGCTACCACTCCCAGCAAAAGCCCGAGCTTTTTCATAAGGTATTCTCCCAAAGGTACGAGTTGTTGCAAGCGGACAGCATATCCCAAAACGTACAAAAGAAAAAGCCCTTTCCTCTTTCCCCGTCCGGGGCGGAAAGGGCCTTCCACGACAGTTGCAACGATGGAAAAAAAAGGACTTTTTTGCCCTTCCCGGCATCAGGGATGCGGGGGACGGGCGGAAAAACATCTGTTTATTGTGCGGCCACCGTGGCCATGGCCACCAGGGTATCCGTGGTGATGCTGTCGAAACGGTGCAGGGCCACCGTGGTGTCCGCACCGGCCTTGATGGCCATCTCAAGCTCCAGCGCGACCGCCGCCAGCGCCTTGCCGCCCAGTTCGGCGGCAGCTTCACGCGTGGCATGGACCATGGCGCGGGCTTCTTCCTGCTGACCGTTCTTCAGCGCTACCCTGACGGGGGTGTCCCGTTCCGTCTCGATGAAGTTTCGCAGCAGCTTCACATAGAGCCCGCGCGTGGTATCCACGCGCGCCATGGCTTCCTTCCAGTCAAGGATTGCTTCGCTCATAACCTTTCCCGTTATTGCTCGTTCTGATGATTCGGTGAATATGAAGGACAACTGTCGTGGAAGGCCGGAGACATACCGGCCGAAATAGCATGGGATCAGATGGAGAGGCTTTCAGGCAGCACACTGAAAACGGCCCTGCTCCCGGGTTCGAGACGCCCGTATCCGGCAAGGCCCAGTGCGGCGGCCCCGTTCACAGTGAGGCACCGTATCAGGGCCTGCGGGGCAACGTCCAGCCTTTCGCGCAAAAAAACAGCTTCCTGACGCACATCCAGATCCGTGTTGGAGCTGAGGCCGTCCGTGCCCAGACAGCACAGCAGGCCGGACTCCAGCAGCGCGGCCACGGGCGCCGTGCCCACGGCCAGATATTCGTTGGAACGGGGGCACAGGCACAGGGCGCTGCCGCTAGCGGCCAGGGCCGTCACTTCGGCGGGCTCCAGCTGCACGCCGTGCACGGCCAGCGTGCCCGGACCCAGCAGATCGAGACGCCGGGCATAGGCCACAGGCCGCAGATGCGGCACGGCCCAGTCTTCCGGCAGCACCATGCCCCGGTAGCAGTCCCACAGGGGGCCCTCGCCGTCAAGCAGCAGGCGCGTCTCCTCCTCGGATTCCGCCAGATGCAGGGCGAAGGGACGCCCCTTCAGCCGACACCACTGCCGCGCATCCTGCAACACGCGGGCATCCGTGGAATACAGGGCGTGCCCGGCCGGAGCACAGCGCCCGGCCATTTCCGGCCGGCCTTCCAGCAGGGCACGGCAGCGCGGCGGCCAGGGACGCCCGTCGTCGATGAAGGGGGCCTGACCGCCGAACCACTCGCAAAAATGGGTCACGCCCATGCCTTCCGCCCGCACGGCGGCATCCACCGCCAGCAGGCCGTCCCCGGCATAATCGCCCACATGGGCCGTGCCCGCCGCGGCCATGTCCCGGCAGGCCCCGATCAGGGCCGTGCCGTCATGCTCTTCGCGCAAGAGGGCGATGAGGCTGCGCAGCCAGGCCGTGAAGCCCGCGCCGAACAACGTCCGGCCCGCCGTATGCGACAATTGCAGATGGCAGTGGGCGTTGATGCTGCCGGGCATCAGGGTCACGTCGCCCATGTCCGTCACCGGGGTCCCGACAGGCACGCGCACGCTCTTCCAGGGCAGCACGTCCAGGACGCGGCCGCCGCGTACCAGCAGCGCCGCATTGTCCAGGCCCTTGAGGGGGCGGAAAAGGTCGCGGCCCGTGGCGGGGCGCTCCCCGAGCATATCCAGGATGGTCCGGGCGCGGATGATGCGGAGCCGGTCGTCATGTTCTTGCAGCATAGGGCATCAATTCCGGCGCGAGAATTGTCCGCCGGACACGTAAAAGGTGTTCTCCACCACGAACAGAGCCTTGGGGTCCACCATGAAGACCAGGTTCTCCAGACGCTTGAGGGCCACGTTGTTGGTGACGGTGAGCAGGATCTCCCTGTCGCCGCCGGAATAGGCGCCCTTGCCCCGGATCAGGGTCACGCCGAAGCGCTCGCTGGCCAGGATGGCCTCGCTGACCTCCTCGCCCTTCTCGGAAATGATCATCACCAGCTTGCGGTGGTTGAACAGGCCCACCACATACTCCAGCGTATTGGCCGAGATGAACATCATGATGGTGGACGCGATGATGATGTCCAGCGACAGGCTGAACGCGCCCACCAGGAAGATGCAGATGTTGACCGCAAAGCTGAACTGCCCGATGGGGATGTTCCAGCGCTGTTTCAGGGCCACGGCGATGATGTCCGTACCGCCGCCGCTGCCGAGGGTGCGCAGCATCATGCCCACGCCGGTGCCGTGCAGCACCCCGGCCACCACGGCGGCGTAGACCTCGTTGTTGATGGGGATCTGGAAGTCCACGAACATGCCGAAGATGGTAGTACAGATGGTGCCGTAGGCCGTATAGAGCAAGAAGCGGCGCCCCACGAAGAACCAGCCCCAGACCCAGATGGGGATGGAGAGCACCAGATACCAGATCAGGGGCGTCAGCAGGCCGGTATTGTAGAACACCAGCAGGGCCATGCCCAGGACACCGCCAGCCAGCATGGCGTGCGAAGCCACGACGCTCTTGACGCATACGGTGACGAAAAAGGCGCCGATGGTCAGCCAGAGCAGGTTCCACCAGACGGACTCAGCGAGCCTGTTATTGTATGTTTTCAGCTTCATGGGTCTCCCGATTCGAAATGGTTACGGTGGAAGGCCGCGTGCCAGCCTTGAAACAGGGACGGACAGGCCCGTTCCGTCCAAGGCCGCCGCGCTCCGCAAAAGAGCACGACGGCCTCGGCAGGGACGCGAGGCCCCGAAACGGTGACGGTCCCGGTCCGCCCGGGGATGATCCTAGATAGTGTCGTCAAATTATGTTTGCCCACAAAGATATGCATCTGATTTGAACGGCGGCAAGAAAAGATGCACATCTTTTGGCATA
>ENA-UEPJ01001865-UEPJ01001865.1-human-gut-metagenome-genome-assembly--contig:-NODE-1865-length-23815-cov-5.798003_pt1 | contig 23815 bp, 17 predicted proteins | sample MGYA00242890_ERZ507896 | MGnify/ENA primary metagenome ERZ507896 (study PRJEB26167, sample SAMN06115508) | human gut metagenome | host: Homo sapiens | place: China:Qinghai | collected 2015-08-20... | reverse complement strand
GTTGTAAATTAACATAACGGATAGATCCCAAAATTCAAGTGACCCGTACAATTTATTAAGAGGTTCATTAACAAGATCCAGAGGGAATTTCTTAAGTTGGGATCTATCCGTTATGTTAATTTACAACCGTCAATTACATAAACACAATATAAACGCTACATTAACTTATAACGCCAGAGCTCAAGAAACAGATTCGGAAAGAAGCGAATACAGGGGATTCCCTTCCAGCGATCTGGTATCTCCGGCCTATGCAAAAGAAATCTATCAGAAGCCCACTTTCGCGGACAACGCAACCCGGAATATCGGTTTCCTCGCTTCTGTAAACTATGACTACAATAACATATACGCTCTTGACTTGACGTATCGTCTGGATGGTTCCTCGGAATTCGGAGACAAGAAAAGATGGGGTTCTTTCTATTCCGGTGGTGCAGCCATAAACATTCATAATTACGATTTTTTAAAAGGGAACAAAGTCCTCACCCTATTAAAAATCCGAAGTAATTACGGGCAATTAGGTACTGCTAATTTTGCTCCTTACGAGGCATCTACCCGTTATCTAGCCAATCTTGACAATTGGTACAGTTCCGGGTACGGAGTTTCCCTCATCGCTTTAGGAAACCAAAATCTGGTGTGGCAAAAAACAAATTCTTTAGACCTTGGTATCGAATTTGAGCTATTTGACGGACTTTTCTACGCGAAAGCATCGTGGTATAACAAACAGACGGTAGATATGGTAAATGATGTTACTATTCCTTCTTCTGCCGGTTTCAATTCTTACAAAGAAAATCTCGGAAAGCTTGAAAACAAAGGATTTGAAATTGATGTAAGAAGTGATTTTGTCAGAACGAAAGATTGGGCTGCCTCTGTGTTTTTAAATCTTTCGCACAACAAAGGTAAATTGAAAAAGATATCAAACGCATTGCAGGAATACAACGACAAGGTGAACTCACACTATGACGATTATTATTCTACCCCGGACGAAGAATTGATGAAACCCTTGTTAAAATACGAAGAAGGTCAATCACTGACAGCTATCTGGGGAATGCAATCTCTTGGAATCGATCCGACAAACGGAAAGGATATGCTATTGAACAGAGACGGTAGCATCACTTACGACTACACGGCAGAAAACCAAATCGTACTGGGAGATACGGAACCCGATGCGGAAGGTAATTTCGGTTTAAATTTACGTTATAAAGGTTTTACCTTATTCACTTCATTCAAATTCCAATTCGGGGCACAAAGCTACAACTCCACGTTGGTTTCAAAAGTTGAGAATGTCAACCTGCAATATTATAACGCGGATAAACGCGTATTGTATGACCGTTGGCATGAAATCGGGGATATCGCAAAATACAAAAGCATCAAAGATTACAGTGAAACAACAAGACCGGTTTCCCGCTTCGTGCAGGACGATAATTGGCTGGAACTGACTTCACTCACACTAGGATACGATTTCAGCGAGCATGCATGGATGAAAAAAGCCCGTTTAAAAACGTTACGTGTTGAATTCAACATGAATGATTTGATGCATGTTTCTTCAATAAAGCAGGAGAGAGGACTTTCTTATCCTTTCGCTTATAACATGGGATTCTCATTAAAAATCGGACTTTAATCTAATAAAATACATGACCATGAAAAAAATAATATATATCGCCCTTTGCCTAATAGGATTCTCCGGTTGCGACAACTGGCTGGATGTATCGGCTTCAGACCAGATAAAAGAGAGTCAATTGTTTGAAAACGGGAACGGTTTCAGAAGTGCTTTACTAGGCATATACCAGAATCTTTCAACAGAAGATCTTTACGGTAAAAATATGACGTGGGGATTCATGGATTGCCTCGGACAACTATATGATCCAAAAGCAATAACATTAAACGGTGGTGAACTGGTTCAAGCCCAAAATTACGCATTTGAACATAGTGCCGTCAAACCCGTTATTACTAAAATATGGGAATCCATGTACAACTGCATAGCGAATTGCAACAACGTAATCACAAACATAGAACACGCAAGCCCATCTATCTTCGAGTATAAAGAAGAAGAAAAGAATATGATCTTGGGAGAGGCTCTAGCCTTACGCGGATTTATGCACTTCGACCTGCTCAGATTGTTTGCCCCGGCGCCCAAGGCAGGAGCTTCCGGAACATATATTCCCTACTGCACCTCGTACCCCGAAATTCGGAGTCCTAAACTTTCGGTAGATGACTTTTTAAAATTAGTTATCGAAGATTTGGAAAAAGCCCAAGACTTAACGGCTAAATTCGACACGCTGCCGGATAATATAAAAGCTATACAAGACGCTTTTTATAGAGTAGGGAAAGCAAATTATTTCCAAGAAAGAGGTATTTTCTGGAGTTATCGCGGGACACGCATGAATTACATGAACGTAACCGCGTTACTGGCAAGAGTCTACATGTACTCCGGACAAATTGACAAGGCGTATGAAGAAGCGAAATACTTACTAGATTTCGAAGGATTGGAATATCCGTCATATAGTTCAAGTTATGACGGAAACTCCAAAAGTAGGGAAGATATCATTCTGGCTTTTTTCAACAAAAATGTTACCGAGACATTTAAACCATGGACAGGTGAAAACGGTTATCTGAAAATCCGGAATGTAGAAGATTTATTCGAAGGCGAAACTACCGACCGCCGCTATTCAAAAATGACAACGGAAATAGCCAAAGGTACCCGGATTTCAGCCAAATATGTAGGTTATGAAGACCCTTCTAAAGAAAGAGATAACGGTCCGCTCATTCCCGTCATAAGAAAAGCCGAAATGTATTATATCGCTTGCGAATATTTTTTGCAACACAAAAAAGTGGATGAAGCAAAAGCATTACTGGCCGAATTGCGAGAAGAACGCGGTAACGGAAAACCTCTTCCTGAATTATCCGAAAGTCAATTTATCGAAACGATGCTTTTAGACGCAAGACGAGAGTTAATGAGCGAAGGACAACTTTTCTTCCTGTATAAATATTATAATCTTCCTATTTGGGATGGCAAGACAAACCCGGCAATCACCGCCAAGTTCGTATTACCCGTTCCCGCCAGTGAAAATATCTAATTCATAAAATTACCGATTATGAAAAAATATCTTGTAATACTCATTTGTCTGTTCACGATATGCAGTTGTACAGAAGAAGAATCACCCTATTATGAAGGCGGGCATTACATCTATTTCCGCAACAGCTACACCTCGGATAGTATTGAAATGTCATTCTTTTTCTATCCCGGGCAGGATAAAGTACCCGTGTGGTTAAAACTCGAATCCGGAGGGGATATCTTTACAAAGGATGTACCTGTCAAATTCTCCGTGGATAAAGATTTGTCAACCGCGGCAGAAGAAGATTACGACCTCCCGACAGATGCCGTATTCCACGCCGGACACCAGAAAGATTCCACACAACTATTCTTGAATTACACGCCCAAACTGGATGACAAAAGATTTAAGCTCGTCGTGAATCTGGATGCATCCGACGCTTATACCCCGGGACCGAAATTATACCGGAAAGCCGTAATTATTTTTACAGCCATTCCCTCTCGTCCCGAATGGTGGGATTCTGACATTGAAAAAGTTTATCTCGGCAAGTATTCTGATCTCAAGTACGAAACACTCATGAGCGTCACGAAAGTTTCTGATTGGTCCAATCTTGAATCGCCCGAAAAACGGGCATTGGCACTACAATTCAAATACTACCTGCAAAAGTGCGCGGAAGACCCTGAAATAGGTCCCGTTTTAGATGAAGACGGTCGACCGATGACTGTAACTGTAATTGGATAAATAAAAATAAGACTATGAAAAAGATATATATTTGGATTTTATCATTGTCTGTCCTGATTTTAGGATGTATGGATGATAAAGGTAATTATAGCTATTCAGAACTGAACAAAATCACGATAGATAATATCGCATGGAGCAACAGTATTAACTATGGAGATCCCTTGAACATAACTCCCGAATTATCTTTCTCTCTCGATAGCGTCAATGTAAGTTTAAGTTACGAATGGATTGTCAACGGTGTGGTTATAGATAGTACCTCTCCCGAACTCCATATCGAAAGTTTCAAAGAATTTGTCGGAAACCGGCGTTGTTATTTCCGCGTGGAAGATAACAGCACGGGTATGAAATACACGGCAGAATTCATGGTAAATGTTTCCGGCACATATCAAGCCGGTTGGCTTATATTATCGGAAAAAGATAACAAATCCTACCTCTCCTATGTCAAAGAACAAAAGAAAGAGGATGACGATGGCAATCTTATTGAAATCGTATACGGAGAAGAAACCGATGTCTACAAAAATGTCAACGGAACCGATCTTGGCTCCGAACCGATAAAATTACTCGAACATTGGAGCTCAAACTATTCGTCCATTGGAGAGATCCTAGTGTTACAAAAATCCGGTTCCGTGGAATTAGACGGTAGTGCCCTCACGAAGGCTGTTGACACGGAGCTGGAATTCCTTGGAGAAACATATCCCGCCAATTTCGTACCTAAGGATGCCCTTTATCCCGAAATATGCGGTTACTTGCTTTCCGAAGACGGAAATGTATACAGTCGTCGGAATGATGTCCCAAAAGAATATCATTCGGGACGCTTCATGGCGGAACCAATGCGGGCAAGCGGCGGCATGCGTATCAGCCATTTCATCCCGACCTTATATTTGAATAGCAAATGTATACTCATGTTTGACGAACTCAATCATCGCTATTTAGCCTGCATGGATACGGATTACGAACCCAAATTATGCGGGGAACCCACCGTTATCTCGCATAAAGATTATCCCGACGATTTTTCCGACCTTAATAATATGACACGGGAAATTGTATTTGCGGCAAGCTATGAAAACCCGGATCCTTGGGCTGACTATGAAAACAGCGTATTTTCAATTTTGTATGACAGAACTGAAAACCAATACTATATGCAGAATTTCGGCATAGGTGCTGTATGGTATACAGGAGCAATCAACATCGCTCCCGACTACGAAATACCTTTCCCGGACGGAGATATGTTGAACGGAAATAATGTTTTCGCCATTTCCCGAAAAACTCCTTATTTCTTCTTTTCAGCAGGAGCCAATCAAGAGAAATTATACTGGAGAGATATGAATGATAAAACCGGAAAAGCACACCTTTTCGACATTGACTTTGAAGGGCATAGCATCACTTCAATCGCAGTTGCCATGAACGGCGACAGAATAGGCGTCGGTCTGGACAATGGAATATTTTACCTCATTGACGCAACAGATGTAGGAATCTGGAAAAGCAATGTTCTATATAAAACAAAGAACGACATGGGTAAAATAAAACATGTTATCTTTAAAAGCGGAGCAAGAAGCGTATTCATGTGGGGCGAAGAATAGATAAAAACTCTGTCCGTCACCGGCTTTCTTTATAAACAAGAACCGGCGGCGGACAGCCCTCAATCTTAAATCTAAAATTTAAAATCGTAAATCACATATACCCTTTCTCCTTCAACATCCCCTGTATCTTCATCGCGATCTGCATTCCCCATTGTTGCCCTACTTTCATACTTTCGGACATGATTCCCGGTTGTGTGGCAGCCATTTTCTTACCCACGGGTGTTTCATAGAATTTGATAATACCTTCCAAATCAGCCTGTGTCAGGTGTTTCGAATAAACCGGAGCCAACATACCGACAACATCGTCCATGATGGTTTTCATAATTTCCGCCTCGGCTGTTTTCCAAAATTCCTCGGGTACATTCGGCAATTGTTGCTTCATCATGGCAAACATTTGCGGAACGACCATTTTGAACGTAGCATCACCGCCGGAAACGGTGATCATCTTTTTCAACGTCTCTACATATTCTTTTGAAGGTTGGGTCTGAGGAGCTTTTGCCTCCGCGACATTCCACAAACACAAGGATAACGCGATTAATAACAAAATTCTTTTCATATTCTTTTAATTTTTAAATAGTGTAACAAAGGTATCTTTTTCATATAAAATTCATACCTTGCAGACTGAAAAATAAAGAGCTGACCTATGAAATATGTATTTACACTTGTTGTATCTCTATTATTAGCATGCGGAACGTTATTCGCAAACGGGCCGTTATTGCAGAAATTACAGCAAATCAAAGAGATATCCGATATACGGGAATTAAAAGTTCCTCCCTATAGCGAATATTACGAGTTTTGGTACGAACAACCGATCGACCATAACAATCCCGCGAAAGGCACATTCAAACAACGGGTGTTGCTCGGGCATCGGGACTTCAAAGCGCCCATGGTGGCAATCTTGGAAGGATACGGGATATATTCTCCCACCGAAAGCGAGTTATCGCAATTATTCAAGACAAACCAACTCACGATAGAACACCGTTTCTTCAACAACAGCAAGCCCGCCGGGGAAACTCCTTGGTCGGACTTGACGCTGAAACAAGCGGCTACCGACCAACACGAGATCATCCAAAGTTTGCGCCAAAAGGTATACCCCGACACGAGATGGATATCAACCGGTATCAGCAAAGGCGGACAGACCACCGTCTACCACCGTTACTTCTACCCGGAGGACGTGGAAGTCAGCGTACCTTATGTTGCCCCGATTAACCTAGAGAAAGTGGACCCCCGTTTAGAGAAATTCCTTTCTAAACTCGGCGATACCCCGGAAAACAGACATTTGCTCGAAGGTGGCGGTAAAGAAACCAAATGGCAAATCTTCGATTTCCAGAAAAAATGTTTCGAGAACCTCAACAAATTATTACCCATGCTGGAAGAAACGGCACGTTCAAGAGGCTATACATTCGAAAAAGCAGGCGGCACGGAGCGGGCATTGAAATTAATCATCATGGAATTCCCGTTTGCATTCTGGCAATGGGGCAATAACATCAACGATATGCCACAACCGGAAGTGGAAGACTTCGAACAGATATACAATTATCTTGTCCGCATCTCGTCACCGGATTTCTTCAGTGACCAATCCATCAGAGACATCGAGGCCTTCTATTACGCCGCACTGACCGAAACGGGCATGTATGCGTACAACATCAAGCCCTTCAAAAAATATTTCAAAGAAGAAAAGGACAACATAATCACCTTTGACTTCGCTATGCCCAAGGGATACGAGAATACGCCTTTCAACACGAAACAATTACATGACATAAATAACTGGCTACAAACAAAAGCGGAAAATATGCTCTTTATCTACGGGGGAATAGACCCATGGAGTGCTACCGCCGTTGACTTGAAAAAGAATACCAAGTGTGCCAAATACATAAAAGCGGATATGGATCACAAATGCCGTATCAAAGACTTCGAAAACCTTACCCGCGACGCCATCCTAAAGACCTTGAAAGCATGGATCAAGGGTGTCGAAGTGGAAAATGAAGCGGAAGAAGAAGTCCTATTCTACTAACTGGCGAATAATCGCATCCGTAGCGCCCAATTGTTTATTGACAAACTTTAAAGCACTTTGCCCGGCTGCCTCAGCGATAGCCGGGCTATTTATTAACGAGTCGAGCAAGGACGTGAATTGTTCCTTATCCTTGATCGAGAACGCTCCCCCGCAATCAATCAAGTCTACCGCTTCTTTGAATTTATGATACTTGGGACCGAAAATCACCGGGATTCCGTATATCGCAGCTTCCAACGTGTTGTGGATACCCTTACCGAAACCGCCGCCGATATAGGAAATGGAACCATACCGGTATATAGACGACAGCACCCCGATAGTATCGACCACAAGTACTTGACATTTCGTCACATCGGCATTTTCATCCGTGTAACGTGCCGCGGGTTTATGACACTTGTTCAGAATATCACGGATATGCCCCTCCCCGATCTCGTGAGGCACAATAATCCATTTAAAGCCCCCTTCCTGTTTATTGATATAATCCATGATAATCTCCTCGTCCCCCGGCCATGTACTTCCGCAAACCACGGCACGGCGGTCATTACAGAACGCTTCCACTTTCTCGATTCGTTTTGCCGCATCCGCGATCTGTTTTACGCGATCAAAACGGGTATCTCCCGTCTGTTGCACGTGGGTAATCCCGATAGAGGCGAGCAACTTAACGGATTCCTCGTCCTGCACGTAAAGGCGGGTAAAGAAACGTAACATCCGGCGGTACAGTCCGCCCCACTTCTTGAAAAAAGGCTGCTCCCGGCGGAAGATAGCAGATATCAAATAAGTCGGCACTTCACGTTCGTGCAACTCCCGGAGATAATTATACCAGTACTCGTATTTCACGAACACGGCAGCATCGGGATGCCATATCTTCATAAAGCGACGGGCATTTGCCGGGGTATCCGTCGGCAAATAGAATATATAATCCGCCCCGGGATAATTCTTCCGAATCTCGTAACCCGAGGGGGAGAAAAAAGTCAACAATACCTTCGTGTAAGGCTCTCTCTCTTTCAACTTCTCGATCACCGGACGTCCTTGCTCAAACTCCCCGAGCGAGGAGGCGTGAAACCACACCAATCGTCCTTTTCCCCGTCCTGCCGCTTCCATCCGTTTCCATATTCCCTTTCTTCCCTTCACCCACAAAGCCGCTTTCTCGTTAAACAGAGAAGCAATACCAATAGCGCCGCGATAAGCGATAATCCCGAAATTATACCCCAACATATTATTTTAGATTTTAAATTTTAGATTTTAGATTGAATATCAAGAGTATCTTCAATTTAAAATTTAAAATTTACAATTTACAATCTGTTTTCGGCTTCAAAGGTATAAAATTTCTCGCCCAATGGTATAACTTTTGTAAATAACGTTAAGCCGGGAATAATGAACGGGTTATTCCATTAAATTTACTGTCGGTTAAAAAAGAATGTGCCAGTATAACAATAAAATTATCAGGTTATGAAGATCAGATGTTTATTAACGTGTATAGTAAGCCTTGTCATCGTTTTTCCCCTGCAAGCGCAGGTAGGCAAAGAGATGAAAGCGTTCCGTAACAAGGAAGGCATAACCGTGACGATGCTAACCCCATCGCTTTATAAACTGTATAAACAAAGCGATATGTCTATCGCCGCGGAAGAAGCCTTGAATAACATGAAAGAAATCAACGTGATGTACGTTGACAAAAAACGGGCAACCCCTAAAGTAGTCGAAGAAATCAACCAAAGACTAATCCCGATCATGGAAAACGAGTCCAAGTACACTCTCGTACGCAGCCATCAAGGCGTATACGGTCAGGAGCGTCTGTACGTGACACAGAACAACGAGCAGATCACGGCATTAGTATTATGGAACGAAGAAAGAGAACAGCTCTCCGTGATTGAATTAAAGGGAAATATCGACTTGGATAATGTGGATGAGATCGCTGCGGCTCTCAATGTGAAAGGACTTGACAGACTGGCATACATCAACACTCCCGCCGAAGGCAGTTCTTTCGCCGAGAGGATGGGCAACCCGATGGACCTGCTCAAACGGATGGAAGAGAGATTCGGGGTTAAGAGAGATTCGCTCTTCGGCGAAGATCCTTTCGGAACCCTACGGGAACGATTCGGGAATATGGGCAGCATGGAAGATATGATGAAACGTGCAGAAGAGGCATTCCGCAACATGGGCAGTATGTTCAACGGGATGGACGGCATGTCCGAATCTATTTCCAACGGTCTGGAAGTCATCCGCGAGAACGGTAAAACCCGTATCAAAGTAAACGCTACCAATTCGGAACTCGCGTACTTGATCGACGGGGTAGAATATGCCGCCGACAGCTTGAAAAACGGGATACCGGAGGAAATCGCCAACGTGATTATGGTCACCGAACCGGGTAACGCGAAGAAGTCCCACGTGATTATCAACACCCTGAAAAAATCAGGACAATTCATCAGCTATTCCAACGGCGTCTTGAAATACAAATACAAAAATCAGGAATTTACGGTCAATCCGGAGAAACTGTCCGAACCGTCATTACTCGTCAACAATCGGCTCACGAGAACATTCAACGTCGACCCGATGCAAATTATTCAAATACGCCCGGCAACGGAAAGCGAGCGAAAAATACTTAACGCTCCGTCCGCCCAAGTAGTTATTGTTACAGACGAAATGAATTTCGGGTTCTAACATTTTTTCCTTATTCTCGTATAGCAGTTAGTAGAAAATAGACTAACACAATTTATACACTATGAGACTGGCTGCTATGACGAGGACAGGATGTATCCTGTCATTTATTATTTTCACACTTATAACTTTGGCGGGGAAAGCTGCCCCGCCACAAGTCAACAAACCTTACAAAAGGACTAGCAATGCCCCGAACCTGCAACAGACACTTCCCTCGAACGACGAATGGTGGAAACTGTTCAGAGATCCCATACTCGACACGCTGATTGACAAAGCGGTAATCAAAAACTACGACGTCCGTAACGCGATCCGCAAAATAGAACTGGCTAAAGCCAAATTACGGGTAGACCGGAGTCCTTATTACCCGACCATCTACTTCTCGGGTAGTTACGCGCCGGAAAAGAGCAGTCTTAGCGCCGACAAGAAAAACATCATCGAACGGGTGGGAAGCGCCACGGTCAATTTGAACTGGGAACTCGACGTTTTCGGACGAATCCGTAAAGAAAGTTCCTCACAGAAAGAGTTCTATCTCGCCGCCCAAGAAGACTACCGGGGAGTTATGGTATCACTTGCCGCCCAGTTGTCCACGGCATACGTCAATCTGCGTTGCGCCCAGAAGCAACTCGAAGTGACTCAAAGGAATATCGAATCCCAAAAACAGGTCATGGAACTCACGGAATCCAAACTAAACGTGGGACTCGCATCCCGGCTCGACGTGGCTCAGGCAAAAAGTCTTTACCTGCAAACAAAAGCATCCCTTCCGGGTATCGAATCAACTATCGCGCAACAAATAAACCTGATCGGGGTATTGATCGGGGAACATTCCGTTCAGATTCGGGATTCCCTGTTCAGAACACACCCGCTCCCGGAAAACCCGAGAGCGGCAGCCGTCGGGATTCCCGCGAACCTGATCCGCCAACGACCGGATGTACGTTCGGCAGAGAGAACTATCGACGGACTGGCCGAGGCTGTCGGGGCAAGCCGTGCCGACTGGTGGCCGAAATTTCTCGTGACAGGTTACATCGGTTACGCTTCCGAGAACTTCGAACACTTCACGGACAAGGAAAACATGATATGGCAAATTGCTCCCTCTATCAAGTGGACGATATTCAGCGGTCGTAACCTCGTGGAATCCAAGAAATCAGCACAAATCCAATTGGATGAAGAGATCAACTCGTACAACCAGACCTTGCTCACCGCCTTACAGGAAGTGGACAACGCGCTGGTAACTTACAACAAATCCCTCTCGCAAATCTCCGCCCTGAACGATGCTTACCAGCAATCACAATTAACACTGGATCTGGCGATAGAACAATATAAAAACGGTCTGACAAGCTACCAGAATGTGCTCACGTCACAATTGAGCCTGCTGAATTACGAAAATTCCCTCGTGGAAGCGCGGGCAGCGTCACTCCGTTACTTGATAGAACTCTATCAGGCTCTTGGCGGAGGATGGCCTGTGGAATAATTTTAGATTTCATTTACACGAACTAACATACATATTTATTATGAAAGTATCCAGTTTTATCTTCTTTATTCCGATCATCTTTTTAACGGGATGTGGGGATTCCAAGCAAAAAAAAGAAACACCTCAGGCTCCCTCGGTGGAGGTCGCTCATCCGGGATTCCGTACCGTGGTTTACACGTTTGAATACCCGGGGTATATGGAAGCGGAACAGACCGTCAATCTAGTTGCCCGCGTATCTGGGTATCTCGATTCGTACAACTTCACCCCCGGTCAGCGGGTACGGGAAGGACAAACTCTTTTCGTGATAGAACCTCAACCTTACAAAGACAAGGTTGCCCAAGCCGAAGCGAATGTAGAAAGTTGCAAATCCAAACTGGCATACGCCAAGGCATCCTACGAACGCATGAAAGAAGCCGTGAAAAATAAGGCTATCAGCGAAATAGACTACCTGCAATCCCAATCGGATTACGGGGAAGCGGTTGCCGCCTACGAGGATGCGCGGGCGCAATTGAGTTCCGCCAATATAGACCTATCCTATTGCATGGTAAAAGCTCCTTTCACGGGACGGATATCCCGTAACATGGTCGATCCCGGTAATATGGTAGGAACCGACGCCAACAATTCGGCACTGGCAACCATATACAAGGACAACCAGATGTACCTTTATTTCAATATGGCATACGCCGATTTCATGCAATTACCCCAAAACAGTCCGTCGGCACTACCCGTCACGATACAAGACGTGAACAATCCCGAAAAAACATGGATTGCCTCTCTCGATTACCGGTCGCCCAACGTCGACCTCTCCACGGGAACCATCACCGTACGGGCAATAGCCAGAAACCCGAACGGGGATTTGTTGAGCGGAATGTACGTGAAAGTTGTCGTACCTTACAAGAGTGTACCGAAAGCCATCGTCATTCCCGAGGCTTCCATCAGTACCAACCAAGGAGGACGTTACATCTACCTCGTCACCCCCGACGATACCGTGGAATTTCGTCAAGTAAAAGTCGGAACCCTAACCCCTGACGGCATGCGGGAAATCATCAGCGGCGTCACCACCGAAAACCGCTACGTGACCAAAGCCCTCATCAACATCCGTCCGGGAATGAAAATTAAACCCATTTTAAAATTTTAGATTTTAGATTTACGATTTTAGATTCCAGCCACACGAAACCCAACGTTGCCGACTCCTTAAATCGTAAATCATAAATCCAAAATCATAAATCTAAAATTCAATCTTTATGATGTCCAAGTTTTTCATCAACCGCCCTATATTCGCCACAGTCCTTTCCATCCTTATCGTGGTGGCAGGAGTGATCTCCTTGAGCTCATTACCCGTGGAACAATACCCCACGATCACGCCGCCGACGGTAGTCGTGGAGGCACAATACCCGGGAGCCAACGCCACGACCATAGCGCAGATGGTGGCAACCCCGATCGAACAACAAGTGAACGGGGTGGAAGGGATGTTATACATGTCGTCCACCTCGTCCAGCGCGGGAATATACAAACTCACGGTCACGTTTGAAGTCGGTACCGACCTCGACATGGCAACCGTCCTCGTGCAAAACCGGGTAAACATAGCCCAAAGCGCACTCCCGCAGGAAGTCACCAAACTGGGTATCACGACCACGAAAGAATCTACCAACGTGGTCATGTTCCTCACCCTGACCTCGGACAACCCGAGCTATGATGCCCTATACCTCTCCAACTACGCGGAGTTAAACCTCGTCAACGAATTAAGCCGAATCAAAGGGGTGGGAAGTGTCGGTTCCTTCGGTGCCGGCAATTACAGTATGCGCGTATGGCTGGACCCGAATTTACTCGCTATCCGGGATGTCAGTCCGGAAGAAATCATTTCCGCTATCGAAAGCCAGAACATACAGGTAGCCCCCGGCTCAGTAGGTGCACCCCCTTTGGCAAGCCCGGTAGCTTTCCAATATACTCTCGAAACACAAGGATTACTTGTCAATGAAGAAGAATTCGGCAATATCATAATCAAAGCTCTCCCCGGCGGGAAATACCTCCGGGTAAAAGATGTCGCCACGGTGGAACTTGGCAGCCAGTCATACAGTGCCAGTGCCACGTTGAAAGGTGGTGCTGTCGCCGCCATCGCCATTTATCAGCTTCCGGGTGCCAACGCCATCGACGTTTCCCAACGAATCAAAGCACGGGTAAACACCCTCTCGTCCTACCTCCCCGACGGAGTAAACCTCAACATCACACTCGACACCACGGAATTTATTCACGCCTCCATCAAAGAGATATACAAAACTTTAGGTACCGCATTCCTGCTCGTGCTCATCGTTATACTACTGTTCTTGCAAAACTGGCGGGCGATGCTGATCCCGTTGATAGCAATCCCCGTCTCGCTTGTCGGAACCTTTGCCTTCATGAACATACTCGGTTTCTCGATCAACACGCTGACTCTTTTCGGACTGGTACTCGCCATCGGACTGGTAGTCGACGACGCCATTATCATCGTCGAGAATAGCTACCGACTGATAGAAACCGGGAAATACACCGATATGCGGGCAGCCGTCACCCAAGCCATGAAAGAGGTTTCAGGCGCCATTGTCGGCATTATACTCGTTTTGCTCGCCGTGTTCATTCCCACGGCATTTATCGGGGGAATCACCGGTTCGCTCTACAAACAGTTTGCCCTCACGATTGCCGCCGCTACCGTGATCAGCGGATTCAACGCCCTGACTCTTAGCCCCGCCCTTTGCGCGCTATTCTTGAAACCGGCAAAACCATCCCGTTTCTTCCTTTTCAAGGGATTCAATAAATTCTTCGAAAAGACCAGTAACGGGTACATGTGGGTAGTACGGGGCTTTATCCGCAAATCGGCTCTGGCGATGTTTATCTTTATCGTTTTGTCCGTACTTGCCTTCTTGGGCTTCATGTACAGACCGACCACTTTCGTTCCGAACGAAGATCAGGGATATTTCCTCGTCTCCATGCAACTCCCCGACGGGGCTTCCCTCTCCCGCACGGAAGAGGCATCTGCCAAAGCCGGAGCCATATTAAAAGACATCGACGGGGTGCGAACCTATATCACCATCAATGGCTTCTCCATGATGGACAACGCTCAAAGTTCCAACGCGGCATCCATTTTCGTGATGCTCGAAAACTGGGACAAACGTAAAGCAAAAGCCCTCGGAGTCGATGCCATCACTACCCGTTTCAACGAACTCGCTTACGTGGAAATCCCCGAGGCACAGAGTTATGCCGTATCCCCGCCACCCATACCCGGGTTAGGAGAAAGCAGCGGCTTCCAACTCATGCTGGAAGACATCAATAATTACGGTTCGGCAGCCCTGCAACAAGCCACGGATCATCTTGTCGATGCCGGCAACCGATACCCCGGACTTGCCATGCTCCGCTCCACGTTCAGTGCCAGTGTTCCGCAATATTACCTGAACATAGACCGGGACAAAGTGGAATTAATGCAAATCCCCATCGGCGACGTGTTCAGCGCGTTGTCGGCATATATCGGTTCTATCTACGTCAACAACTTCGTGAAATACGGACGTACTTTTCAAGTAAATCTCCAAGGCCTGCCTTCCACCCGTGAAGTCATCGATGATGTGTTGTTCCTCAACGTGAAAAACACACAAGGCAACATGGTTCCATTCTCCGCCTTTACCACCGTGGAACAACGTCTAGGCACAGAATTACTACCCAAGTACAACACCTATGCGGCAGTTTCCATATCCGGCTCGGCAGCAGCGGGATACAGTTCCGGTCAAGCCCTTACCGCCATGGAGCAAGTCGTCAAAGAAGAATTAGGCAACACGTTCGGGTACGAGTGGACAGGCCTGTCCTATCAGGAAGAAAGTGCCGGTTCAACCACCACCGCGATATTCATTCTCGCCATCCTCGTGGCATTCCTTATTCTTGCCGCTCAATACGAGAGCTGGACGTCACCTTTCGCCGTTGTCATGGGATTGCCTATTGCCCTTTTGGGCGTTGTCATCGGATGCCTTGTAATGAATTTGCCGATCAGCGTCTACACCCAGATCGGTATCATCCTGCTGATTGCCCTCACGGCAAAAAATGCCATCCTAATCGTGGAATTCGCCCGAGACTATCGTGCCGCGGGAAAGCCGATCAGCGAAGCGGCTCTGGAGGCCGGACGGGTACGTTTACGCCCAATTTTGATGACCTCATTCGCCTTCATCCTCGGTGTATTCCCCTTGATCATTTCCACCGGAGCAGGTGCGGCCAGCCGAATCTCTCTCGGCACCGCAGTATTCTACGGTATGTTAATGACATCCCTCGTCGGCACACTCTTTATGCCCAACTTCTACTACATCATGGAATCCCTGCAAGAATGGTTCAAAAAGAAAAGTTCATGAAGTATTATAGTTTATAAAGTTTATAAAGTTCATAAGGTTTATAAAGTAACGGGTGTCCTTCGGACTATGCTTATCGGCAACTCAAGTTGCCGTAGACAAAGCGCCCCGCAGGGGTCCAATACTTTATAAACCTTATGAACTTTATAAACTTTCAAACTCAATTAGTACACAATCGTCATTTCATTGATCAAGTTCTGGGCATTAGCCATCTTGTCTACAATAAACAACATATATCGCGTATCCAGATTGATACATCTTTGCAAATTTTCCTCGAAATCGATATCACCAGACATAGCTTCAGAGTTCCCGTCGAAAGCGGTACCAATCAACTCACCGTAAGCATTAATCACCGGAGAACCGGAGTTACCACCCGTGATATCGTTATTCGTGATAAAGTTCACAGAAATATTGTCAGCACCGTAGCGACCGAAATTCTTTGCATAATACAAATCTTTCAACTTCTGCGGAACCTCGAACTCTCCGCCTTTCGGACCTTCTTTTTCCATCACACCCGTTAAAGTGGTGTAATAATCATAGAATACGGCATCCTTCGGTTTGTAGCTCTTCACGTTACCGTAAGTCAAACGAATCGTGGAATTAGCGTTCGGCGCCCATACTTTGTCTGGTTGCATCTCCATCAATCCTTTCACGAACAGACGGTCACCTTTAGCGATATTCGTCCGCATCTCTTGTGTCAAACCACCCAATTTCTGGTAAGTCTCAAACAAAGAGTTACCCATAACATATCCCGGGTCCTTCTCCAACTTCTTCATATCGGGTTTTGCCAAAAAGGCGTCAAAACGAGCCTGATCGGTAAATATTGATTTCTCTGATACCTCCTTGGCAAACTTATCGTAATTACCCTTGTATTTCTTATTGATCATTTTGATCACTTCCGGGTGCCATTCTTCAGCCACGTTATCGCTGTACATCTTCAGCATTGTAGCGATCAAATTCTTCTCAACATCCTTGTTATAATCCTTGAAAAACTCAGTCGCATTATCCTTAATTGCGTCCATCATGCGTCCTTTGATCATCTCCGGAGTTTTCTCGTCGAAATACGCTTTCAGCGTGTTCGTCACGCGAACGGCAAACAACGGACTCTCCGCTCCCTGAAGACCGGCTTCCTGCATATAAGACATAGCCTCGTTGTAAGGATGCATAGCTTCATAACCTTCCTTAATCAAAGTCAAAGCATTACCATATTTAGCTTTACGAGCAGACTCGGCATTCATCCAAGTTGTAAATTCACGCTCGATCTTCTCCTTCTCACCCATGGTGTTCAAGTTCTTCAAAGCGATATTCTGCTCGTGAGAATATTTCCAGTAATTCGCGCACGATGCATATTTAGAAGCGTATTGGATACGGGTTTTCGGATCTGCATCCATTCCTTCTTTCATCACGCGCAATTTCTCTGTACGCACTTTATAACGGATATCGTTCGTTACATCCATCGTTTCTTTCAGACCGAAAGAAGTCAGGAAACGATCCGTCGTTCCGGGGAATCCCATGATCATGGCGAAATCACCGTCCTGTACGCCTTTAGCGGAAACAGGTAAATGATGTTTCGGTTTCAAGGGAATATTATTCTGAGAATAAGGAGCAGGTTCTCCGTCCGGTCCGGTATAGACACGCATCATACAGAAATCGGCAGTATGACGGGGCCATACCCAGTTGTCCGTGTCACCACCGAATTTACCCATGCTCTGTGGCGGAGCTCCCACCAAACGAACATCCTGATAAATCTTGTACACCAACAAAAAGAATTGATTTCCCTCGAACATATCGATAACTTGCGCCTGCAGGTTAGTACCTTTCACGGCTTCCGCCGCAATCTGTTTTGAAACCGCACCAATAACCTCAGCACGTTGTGCCTCTGTCATATCGTCTTTCAAAACGGCATTCACCTTGTCAGTAACATCTTCCATGCGTTGCAAGATAGAAGCCGTGATCCCGGGATTCGGCAACTCATCTTTCATATCATATGCCCAGAAACCGTTAGACAAGTAATCATGCTCCACCGTGGAGTGCTTTTGAATCACACCAAAACCACAATGGTGGTTCGTCAAGACCAATCCCTTGTCGGAAATAATCTCACCCGAACAGAAATGCCAAAACGGGCGTCCGGCGTTACCCAAACCCACGATAGCATCTTTCAACGACGCCTTGTTCACGGAATAAATATCTTCCGCCGTCAATTTACACCCTTGTGCCTGCATCTGCTCAATATTTTTCCCGAGCAGGGACAACAGCCACATACCTTCATCCGCCCGCACGATTGACGTTGAAAGTAAAGCAACTAAAACAATTAAAACTCTCTTCATCTGTTTAAATTTCACGTTTATATATAATCGAATTTAATTCATTCCTCCACCACGAACTCGTGTCCCACCGCCTACTATCCAGCGGCAAACGTTCGCGAATATACAATTTAATTCTCTGATACTTCACGTAACTCCCCGTGATTTAATATTATTATAACATTCAAACACTTCTCTCGACAACATCTCCAACCTCCAATAACCTTGGATTTAATGCAAAAATTAATGATTATTACCTTGGATTTAATGCAACACACTCGAAATAAAACTAATATGAGATACATAAAAAGAACCATCGATACAACCCTTGAAGAATAGAAAAATTCCACACAAAGGAAACCCTCGCTTCTAAGGGGTGCCAGACAAGTTAGCAAATCTTCCACGATCAGAGAATTATCAAAAAAGTTCTCTCATTTTGTAGAAGTCAATTTCGAGAGTGAAAAAGCAGTCAGAACTTTCTTTGAAGGCAACCTGAATCCTCACCAAATCTGTGATCGCCTTTCTCTCTATTACAAAACACCTATCATTCCCGGGGAAACATTACTGTTTTTAGACGAATATCATCCCTCTCGAAATAAAATCCGAGACGAAAGGCAGTATGCACAGCCTTCATTTATTCATGGAAGAAAAACACCTTTCATGTACCCGGAAGAATTCCATGTCAATCTTATTTAAACATATTATTATTTCCTTGTAAAATTTAGTAGACTGGGTATTTGGAACTTGTCAAGACCTTGTTTTTCCCGAGTAGATTTTAGTATCCAAGTAGCATTATTGCTATCTTTTCTTGTTAGATATGCAAGACCATTGTTGTTAGATTGTTCTCCTTCCCAATACGTGAATATCAGTTCATCAGGTCTATATGCTCCACCCACTAACGGAATGCCGGATTCTTCTACAATATTGTTCTCTTTAATTTCTCTATAAAAAACAATATGACCATTTTTTATCCGTTTAACAGATCCCACGATAGCCTCGAAATATTGGTTCATCTTTTTCGCGTACATCACTTTCTTCACAAGTGTAATCTCCACGGTATCATTTGTAGCTACTTTTGAAACCCAAGTTCCAATAAAGTCAATACTGTTATATTTCAGTTTCAGAGTATCACTAGAAACAGAATATTCATGTTGTATATTTTTAGCAATACCTTGTACACTAAATATACCCAAAATCAAAATTAGAATTGAATTTTTCATATTACTCCCCATTATATATGGTTGAATTTTATCGTAGCGTATTTTGCAAATATATTAATATTTTTTACATTTATATCCTAAAGCTCAGTCAAATTTTATTCACATTTACTCCTACCAATTCATAAAGTCCATTTCATAACAATGGACTTTTCTTTCCATTGCATTTTTTCATTTAAAAACATACCTTTGTTTCGCAATCTTAAAATCACGAAATTACATGAAGGTATTCAAGTTCGGGGGAGCATCCGTGAAAGATGCCGAAGGAGTTAAAAATCTATCCTCTATTGTCCGCGGGCAACACGGGCAACTCATCGTGGTCGTTTCCGCGATGGGCAAAACGACCAATTTGCTGGAAACACTATGCAATGCTTATTTCCACCGGGATAGTAAAACAGTGGCAATCATGGAAGAATTGAAAAACTTTCACCTCGGCATCGTCAACTCGTTATTTCCCCTAAATGCTTCGGTCTACAAAAATCTGGACGAATTATTCACCTCCCTCGAAAACATCTTGAATACCGAATCTTCCCTGTGCTACGACTACGAGTACGACCGTATCATCAGCTTCGGGGAACTCATCTCGACCACGATTATTTCCCATTATTTAAGGCTGAAAGGAATCGACAACCTGTTCATCGACATACGCAAATACTTGAAAACCGACCAGAACTACCGGAACGGCAACATCGACCTTGAACTCTCCGGGCAGCTCTGCGAAGAGGCTTTCGATTTTAAAAATACCACCATCTACGTCACCCAAGGCTTCATCGCCGGAACCCGTACCAACCAAACCACCACGCTGGGACGCGAGGGCTCCGATTACACGGCGGCATTACTTGCCAACCTGCTGAACGCCGAGGATGTCACCATCTGGAAAGACGTACCGGGAGTAATGAATGCCGACCCGAAAGAATACGACAAGGCACAAGTCATCAGCAAAATGTCGTACAAAGAAGCCATCGAGCTATCCCACTTCGGGGCAAAAGTCATTCACCCGAAAACCATAAAACCGATACAGAACAAACAAATTCCCCTGTATGTAAAATCATTCCTGCACCCGGAATCAAGCGGAACAATCATCGAGGAAATAGACGAGCACCTGAAACTCCCCCCCATATACATCAACAAGGGGAATCAATGCCTGCTAACCCTCACGCCAAGAGATTTTTCCTTTATCGCCGAAGAAAAACTCAGTCACATCTTTGCCATACTTGCGCGATACAAACTCAAGCTGAACCTGATGCAAAACTCCGCCATCAGCTTCTCGTTCTGCATAGATTGCAACACGGCCATCTTCAATGAATTTCTGCAACAATTGCAAGAAGAATTCGAGGTACGTTACAATCAGGATGTCAAACTGATAACCATACGCCACTACACGGAAGACGCCATCCGGGAAATCATAGGCGACCGCCCGTCACTTGTGGAACAACGAAGCCGGACAACCGCCCAATTCGTGTTGAGAAACCATATGTCGGAACCAATTCACTCTCGTTCATGAAACAGCAGACCTTGTCCATCATCATCCCCGCGTACAACGAAGCGAGTACCATATTCCGGTTACTGGAAAAAGTACATCATACCCGCCTCGTCCATGATATTCGTAAAGAAATTATTGTTGTAAACGATTGTTCCAAAGATAACACGGAAGAAGAAATCCTGCGTTTTACAGAAACTTACCCGGACTGCACTCTCGTTTATCACAAACAGTCACACAATCAAGGAAAAGGAGCTGCAATTCGAGCGGGAATCCAAAAAATCACGGGCAATTGGACAATCATTCAGGACGCTGACCTTGAATACACCCCCGAAGATTACAACCCGCTACTGGAATGGATGATAGAGAACGACGGAAAAGTCATTTACGGTTCCCGTTTCCTGAACAAAACGAACAAACACTCCTACCAGAGTTTCTACCTTGGCGGACGGCTCCTCTCCCTAGTGACGAACCTGCTGTACGGGCAACACCTCACGGACGAGCCGACCTGCTACAAGATGTTCGACTCGGGACTATTGCGTTCCATCCCCTTAAAATCCACAGGCTTCGAGTTCTGTCCCGAGGTCACGGCAATCGTCTGCCGCCGGGGATACAAAATACCGGAACTCCCTATCCGTTACTATCCCCGTAGCATCGAGGAAGGCAAAAAAATCAACTGGAAAGACGGGTTGATAGCCATCTGGGTGCTGGTAAAAATACGGTTCGCGAACAAACATTCACTCGAATAAACACCACAATCATGAATATATTCAAAAACATACAACCCCGAACGTTAATATATTACTGTTTAGGTATCATCACCTGTGTATTCGTCTTCAACTACATACAAATATTTGACTTCAAACCGGACTTAAACGGTGACAACGTGTACTACTACGCCCTCGGCAAAGCCCTCGCCTCCGGGCAGGGATACACCAACATCATGTTCCTTGAAGAAAGCCCCCACTCGCACTTTCCCCCGGGTTACCCGTTATTCACGGCACTTATCCTGCTGTTTTTCAAATCCTACACGGCACTGAAAATAGCGAACGGCGTTCTTTTCGGCTTATCCATCCTGCTTCTTTTCTTCCTGACGAAAAGAATTTCAGGCAATTTGCTTCTGGCATTACTGACCTGCCTGCTATGCTGCATGCAGCAAGCCATGTTGCGCTACTCGACCATCGTGATGAGCGAAATGTTGTTCACCTTCCTGACAATGGGAGTACTCTACCTCTTCAGCCTTCTCGACACGGACCGCCTTTTCAGCAAAGACCGTCCCCGCCGGCAAATACTCTATTTCGCTGGAATCATCATCGGGCTGAATTACATCTACTTCGTCCGCACCATGGGAACATCCATCATTATCGCCGCCATACTCTACATGCTGCTCATTTGCGGACAAAAAGCCCTCGAATGGCTAAAAAGCAAGCGGGAGAACAGCGACGCGCGAATCATTCATCTCAACAAACGAGCCCTAACAAGCAACCTGCTCACCCTATGCATCATTATTGCCACTTTCGCCGGGGCTAAAACCGCATGGGATTTCAGAAACAAAAGCATCGGGGTGACTCAAAGCGATTACCTCAAAGACTTCAAGAAAAAGCCCAAGGGGCAAACCATGGAAACATTCTCCGACTGGACGGAACGCGTGCAAAACAATCTCGTCAGCTACATCGGGAAATGGATACCCACTGCCGTCATCTCCGACGAACCCGCGTTTGACCAAAAAATAACCCGAACAGACCTCACCAAAGGTACATGCATCGTTATTCTCATGATTTTGGGATTAATAACCTTACCCCACATGAAACTCCTGCTCTTCCTGTACATCGGCATCACCATGGCAGTACTCATGGTCTGGCCGGAACAATACGCCGGACACCGTTACTTCATCGGCATCATTCCGTTATTCATCTTCCTGTTCCTGAACGGCTGCGTGGAAGGATTGCGCTTGCTTGTAAAGAAAATGCCGGAAACAAAATTCACACGTCTAATCCCCACCGGGGGAATGGTCATCGTGTCCCTTTTCCTCTTTCCGCATTACGCCAAAGCCCTAAAACCACAACAAAATTTCGCCACGTATAAAGTTTGGAACGAACGAATTGCCGACGCCGCTTTCGTAGAATACATATACGCCATCAACTGGTGCAAAAAGAACTTACCGGAAGACGCCCGCATCGCTTGTCGCAAACCGGAATTATTCTACCTCTTCTCGGGAGGTCGGAAATCAACCAGTTTCCCGCAATACGCCACCCCGGAAGACCTGCTCAACACGTTCAAAGAGAAAAACCTCTCGCACGTCATCATCGACCGTTGGTTCCGCCACGGGTATGTCACCGTCTACCCGATGGTACAAAAATACCCCACCCATTTCAAACCCTTGATTCAAATCGGGCAGAACACGAAAAAACAGCTCCCGACACTTATTTTCCAATTCTTCCCGCAAGCGGAATTGTAATATTCTTCAATAAACCAGAATACTGATTATGGATACATTAAGTCTCAAGAAAGCAACATCATTGTTCATCCTAACTTTAATACAAAGAGACGATGGACAAAAGAAACAAATTATGGAGACACCGGCAAATGGCACGCGTGTTCAAAGCTCGCATGATTCTTTATGCCGCTTATAGACATTGCATTATTCACGAGGATGGCAGTATTGATAGTCATCCGCATTGGTTCGAGTTGGCAAAAGAAAAATGGGCAAGAGTTTACAAAACCTCAGGAACTCCATGTAACTGTTCGATGTGCAGAGGAAAAAAGTATAACCGCAAGGAATACAAGAAAGAAACTCTGAGCATTATCAAAGAATCATTGGATTAGCCAATAGATTGAAACGTCATGAGGGGGGACAAAAGTCCTTGTCTAAACTCAACTCTCCCTCTGTTTCCAGAAAAACTCACCATCACTGCCTCTGTTCATAGAGAATGTAGTGTCGTAGCCGACGGA
>ENA-UEPJ01001854-UEPJ01001854.1-human-gut-metagenome-genome-assembly--contig:-NODE-1854-length-23897-cov-42.012091_pt1 | contig 23897 bp, 10 predicted proteins | sample MGYA00242890_ERZ507896 | MGnify/ENA primary metagenome ERZ507896 (study PRJEB26167, sample SAMN06115508) | human gut metagenome | host: Homo sapiens | place: China:Qinghai | collected 2015-08-20... | reverse complement strand
TCCGGAAAAGGAAAAATAGAAATTTATTATGGTGAAAGCCCGGAAGAAGCAAAAGATAAAGCATATTGCGAAACATTAGACAAACTCTTGCTCGAACCGGGACAAGTGACCGACCTTGCCATCCGCAGCACTTCTCCTTTGAGTAATTCTGAAAACGAATATACATTGGAGAACAGCAAAGCCTTCCGTTATGTTTATGTAACTCACGAGCCGGGTGTACAGATTGGAGAAGTCTCCATGCAATATGAATATCTTCCTGAAGAGTATCGTGGAAGTTTCCGTTGCAATGATGAAGAATTGAACCGTATTTGGGAAGTGGGGGCCTATACCATGCATCTCACTACCCGCGAGTTCTTTATTGACGGTATCAAACGCGACCGCTGGGTATGGAGTGGTGATGCTATCCAAAGTTATCTGATGAATTATTATCTTTTCTTCGATAGTGAATCCGTGAAACGTACAATCTGGCTGCTTCGTGGCAAGGACCCTGTGACCAGCCACAGTAATACAATCATGGACTATACTTTCTACTGGTTCCTTAGTGTATATGATTATTATATGTATAGTGGCGACCGCCACTTTGTCAACCAACTGTATCCACGTATGCAAACGATGATGGATTATGTATTGGGACGTACAAATAAAAATGGCATGGTGGAAGGTATGACCGGTGACTGGGTATTTGTGGATTGGGCGGACGGCTATCTGGATAAAAAAGGCGAACTCTCTTTTGAACAAATCTTATTTTGCAGGAGTCTGGAAACAATGGCTTTGTGTGCGGAACTGGTTGGAGATGCCAATAGCAAACAGAAATACGAGAAACTGGCTGCTGCTTTGAAAGCAAAGTTAGAACCTGCCTTCTGGAATAATCAGAAACAGGCATTTGTACATAACTGTGTCGACGGTCAGCAAAGTGATGCGGTCACCCGTTATGCGAATATGTTTTCTGTCTTCTTTCAATATTTGAATGAAGATAAGCAACAAGCCATCAAACAGTCTGTTTTGCTAAATGACAGTATTCTGAAAATAACAACTCCCTATATGCGTTTTTACGAACTGGAAGCACTTTGTGCTCTTGGCGAACAAGATGCTGTAATGAAAGAAATGAAAGCCTATTGGGGAGGAATGTTAAAGGAAGGAGCTACTTCCTTCTGGGAAAAATATAACCCTGAAGAAACCGGAACACAACATCTTGCCATGTACGGCCGTCCATACGGCAAGAGTCTATGTCATGCCTGGGGAGCAAGTCCTATCTATTTGCTCGGCAAATATTATTTGGGTGTGAAACCTGTGAAAGAAGGGTATAAGGAGTTTGCTATTGCTCCTGTATTGGGAGGACTGAAATGGATGGAGGGTACTGTACCCACTCCGAATGGCGATATCCATGTCTATATGAATGGCAAAACGATGAAAGTGAAAGCAACAGAAGGGAAAGGGTATTTGACGATCAATAGTCGTCGTCCACCCAAAGCAAATATCGGAACACCGGAGAAAGTGTCGGAAGGAGTATGGCGGCTCTGGATCGATTCACCTGAAGAAAGAATTGTTACCTATCATTTATAATTCATGGTTAATTAGTGGAGTACTGCTATTCATTTCGCAGGCTATAACCCTCTCAAACTGTCGGACAATAGACCAATTAGCGGTGATTCTTCGGAGTTGCCGCTAATTTTATATTTATAGTAAAATAGTAAGCCCCTTGTTCCCTTGATTTAAAAAGGAGGTAATATGAAAACAGTAGAAGTGATTGTAGAACATGCAGGAAAAAATTTGAGTGCCTATATTGAAGGTGTTCCGGTGATCACTGTAGGCAATGACATGAAAGAGATTGAGGATAATATGAAGGAAGCAATTGAGTTGTATCTGGAAGATAATCCTAATCCTTGTGAAGTGTTGTCTGAGGAGTTTGAATTGAAGTTCAAAATAGACGCTGCTACTTTTATCAACTATTATAGTAGTATCGTAAAAGATAAGATTATTACTGAGCTAAAAAACATTATTGACTGTCTTGTCATTTTTTTAAATCAACAGAAAGACTAGGTGTGGCAAACATTATTAAAAATCTCCAAATGAACAAAGAAAAACTCCATAGGCTATGAAGTTGTAGTGTATCTAAAAGTATTTTTCAAAATCAATTTGTAAATTAATTCATTCTTTATAATTTGTATTACGACGAGTGACAATGATAGTAACTTATGGCAGAACGCAGTAATTAGCACAGTTGCCAAGTCATTACCTCAAAAACGGGTAATTCTCCCAAAGTCCTTTGTATAAGACACTAAGAAAAATCTTCTAGAATTACCAAAAAACAATTGATGTACGAGTCAAACGTACTGACTTCGGTAAATATATACCGGCTTGCATACATGATTTACGATCCATACCAAAATCAAAAAACAAGCAATTCATTAAATACCATACGTACAATACCATAAATGATACTTTACTAAAAAAATACTTCACCAATGGGGAGATGGCTTTGCAATACATTATCCGGTATAAAGAAAAAGAGATAATTGCTGGAAAGACGAAAGTGGAAGTACGGTGTCGAAAAATGAAAAAACAGACGAATGAGTACAAACAGGGGATTATTTCGTCTTTCTCTTAGTGAAGAAGTGAATTATATAATCTATAATATATATCAGAAGAATGAAAAATACCAGATTATTCATGTTTGCGGCATGCACACTTTTTTTGGCAGCGTGTGGCAGGCAAACCGTGAAGATTATGACTCCGCCGGATGCGTCAAATCGTGTTTTGTTTGGTGCGGAGCAGTTACAGACTACCTTGGATAAAGCCGGTTATCAGGTAATGATGCAACAGGGAGACACGACATTCTCCGATCCCGAAATCAAAACGATTCTGTTGACGGAAGTAAATGACACGACGCTCAAGAAAGAAGGTTTTCATATTTCGACGACGGGCAATCTGACTAGAGTGTCCGGCAGGGATGGGAGTGGTGTCATTTACGGATGCCGTGAACTGATTGACCGTGTGAATGATTCGGATGGTAAGTTGAACTTCCCGGAGGAACTGAAAGACGGTCCTGAAATGGTATTGCGTGGTGCATGTGTAGGATTACAGAAAATGACCTACCTGCCGGGGCATGGTGTATACGAATATCCGTATACGCCGGAAAGTTTCCCCTGGTTTTATGATAAGGAACAGTGGATTAAATACTTGGATATGTTGGTTGCCAACCGCATGAATTCGCTGTACCTTTGGAATGGCCATCCGTTTGCGTCATTGGTGAAACTGGAAGATTATCCGTTTGCGCTGGAAGTAGATGAAGAAACTTTCAAAATGAACGAAGAAATGTTCTCTTTCCTCACGGAAGAAGCGGACAAGCGCGGTATCTTTGTCATACAGATGTTTTATAATATCATTCTTTCCAAACCTTTTGCTGAACATTACGGACTGAAAACACAGGACCGTAACCGTCCTATTACTCCTCTGATTGCCGATTATACACGCAAGAGTATTACCGCTTTCATTGAAAAATATCCCAATGTAGGATTACTTGTTTGTCTGGGTGAAGCGATGTGTACAGTGGAGGACGATGTGGAATGGTTTACTAAAACAATTATTCCGGGAGTGAAAGACGGATTACAGGCATTGGGACGTACGGATGAACCGCCTCTTTTGTTGCGTGCACACGACACGGACTGCAAACTGGTGATGGACGCTGCCTTGCCGCTCTATAAGAATCTTTATACGATGCATAAGTATAATGGTGAATCGTTGACTACCTACGAACCTCGTGGTCCCTGGTCGAAAATTCATACGGATTTGAGTTCGTTGGGTTCTATTCATATCAGTAACGTACATATCCTGGCAAATTTGGAACCGTTCCGCTGGGGTTCTCCGGATTTCGTTCAGAAGGCGGTAACTGCCATGCACAATGTACACGGTGCCAATGCGTTGCACCTTTATCCGCAGGCTTCATATTGGGACTGGCCTTATACGGCGGACAAATTACCGAACAATGAACGTGAATTCCAGTTGGATCGTGATTGGATCTGGTATCAGACCTGGGGACGCTATGCGTGGAACTGCCATCGCGACCGTACAGATGAAATGGGTTACTGGGACCATCAGTTGGGCAAGTTCTACGGAACCTCTGACGAAAATGCAAGTAATATCCGTGTAGCATACGAAGAAAGCGGAGAGATCGCTCCGAAGTTATTGCGTCGTTTCGGTATCACAGAGGGAAATCGCCAAACGTTATTACTGGGAATGTTTATGAGTCAGCTTGTCAATCCATACAAATATACGATCTATCCGGGATTCTATGAAAGTTGCGGGCCGGAAGGAGAGAAGCTGATAGAGTATGTAGAGAAAGAATGGAAAAAGCAACCTCATGTAGGTGAAATGCCTTTGGATATTGTTGCTCAAGTAATAGAACATGGAGATAAAGCAGTAGCGGCTATTGATAAAGCAGCTGGTTCCGTCTCTTCAAATAAGGATGAATTTGCACGTTTACAGAATGATATGCATTGTTATCGTGAGTTTGCGTATGCATTCAACCTGAAAGTGAAAGCTGCCAAACTGGTATTGGATTATCAATGGGGAAAAGAGATTAAGAATCTTGAAGAAGCTATTCCTTTGATGGAACAAAGCTTGGAACACTATCGCAAATTGGTGGAACTGACGGACGAACATTACTTGTATGCCAACAGTATGCAGACTGCCCAACGTCGTATTCCTATCGGTGGAGATGATGGAAAGAATAAGACTTGGAAAGAACTGCTGGTACACTATGAGAAGGAATTGGAGAATTTCAAAGCCAACCTCGCTTTGTTGAAAGAAAAACAGAATGGAAATGCAGTGACTGAAACTGTCGAGATTGCTGCCTGGACTCCTGCAAACGTGAAACTGATCTCTAATTATCCGACAGTGAAAGTAGATGAGGGGACTTCTTTATTTGTGGATGTTCCAGGTAAGATAGAAGCAGTAGCTCCGGAATTGAAAGGAATGAAAGCGCTCCGCTTCAATGGAAATGAACAGAGAGAGAAAGGCACAAGCATCACTTTCGAAACGGATGCTCCGGTGAAATTGTTAGTCGCTTATTTCAAAGACGACCAGAAAAAATATGCAAAAGCTCCGAAACTGGAAATCGATGCGTCAGCCAATGACTACGGTCAGGCGGAACCCGTGTTGACGAATGCTGTCCGTATCAACGGAATGCCTTTGGCAAATGTGCATGCATATAGTTTTCCGGCTGGAAAGCATACGTTGATGTTACCCAAAGGTTATCTGCAAGTGTTGGGATTCACGGCTGCGGAAACGAAAGTGCGTAATGCCGGGCTTGCCGGGGATGAAGAGACAATGGATTGGTTGTTTTATTAATGGGAATTTATATTTCACCACAGAGGACACGGAGGACACAGAGTTCTTCTCTCTCTCTTTTCCGCAAGTAAAACAGAGCGACAAACGCGATTATAAATACGTGAGACTCTGTGTTACTCTATAATAAATAAAAAAGATTAAACCTCTGTGTCCTCCGTGTCCTCTGTGGTGAAATATTAAGTATTAAACGATTAGAAAAAGTATCATGAAGAAATTATTGCTGGCAGTTTTTAGTATAGCCACCACTTTCTCTCTGTATGCGCAACGGGAAGTTCCGCAGGAACGAATGGAGCAGATTTACGAGGAAGTAAAGACACCATACAAGTACGGGCTCGCAGTTGCCCCGGCAGACAATTATCATAAGATTGATTGTCCTACCGTTTTTCGCCAGGGAGACAAGTGGCTGATGACTTATGTGGTTTACAACGGCAAAGGTGGAACCGATGGTCGTGGTTACGAAACGTGGATAGCAGAAAGTGATAATTTGCTCGAATGGCGCACTTTGGGACGGGTTCTTTCTTATCGGGATGGAAAATGGGACTGCAATCAGCGTGGCGGATTTCCTGCATTGCCGGATATGGAATGGGGTGGAAGCTATGAGCTTCAGACTTATAAAGGTCGCCATTGGATGACTTATATCGGTGGTGAAGGAACGGGCTACGAAGCTGTAAAAGCTCCGCTTTATGTCGGACTGGCATGGACGAAAGGAGATATTTCTACGTCACATGAATGGGAATCTCTGGACAAACCGATTTTGAGCATCCATGATAAAGATGCCCAATGGTGGGAAAAACTGACTCAATATAAGAGTACCGTTTATTGGGATAAAGATAAAACACTGGGAGCTCCGTTTGTGATGTATTACAACGCGGGCGGGCGTCATCCGGAAACGGATTTAAAGGGCGAACGTGTCGGCATTGCACTTTCCAAAGATATGAAAACATGGAAACGCTACTCCGGAAATCCGGTCTTTGCGCATGAAGCAGATGGAACCATAACAGGAGATGCGCATATCCAAAAGATGGGAGATGTGTATGTGATGTTCTATTTCTCTGCTTTTGAACCTTCGCGTAAATATAAAGCATTCAATACATTTGCCGCCAGCTATGATTTAGTGAACTGGACCGACTGGAAAGGGGCCGACCTGATTATCCCCTCCAAGAACTACGATGAACTGTTTGCTCATAAGAGCTATGTGGTGAAACATGACGGAGTGGTTTATCATTTCTATTGTGCGGTAAACAACGCAGAGCAACGTGGTATTGCCATTGCTACCAGTAAGCCGATGGGACGTTCGGCTGTCCGTTTCCCGGCTCCGGAGAGTAAGAATCGTCGGCAAATTATTGAATTAAATGAAGGCTGGAAAACTTGGAGAGTTGAGAATGGAAAGTTGAGAGTTGAGAGTGAAAAGACTGTGAATATACCTCATAACTGGGATGATTATTATGGGTATCGTCAATTGACTCACGGCAATCTTCACGGAACCGTTCTTTACAAAAAAGACTTCATCCTCAACAACTCTCAATTCTCAACTCTCAACTCTCAACTTAAAAAATATTTCCTTCGTTTTGACGGAGTAGGTACATACGCCACCATTACAGTGAACGGAAAGGACTTCGGTCGTCATCCCATAGGGCGCACCACATTGACTTTGGATGTCACAGATGAATTGAAACAGGGAGTAAATCGCCTGGAAGTGAAAGCCGAGCATCCTGAAATGATTGCCGATATGCCTTGGGTATGTGGAGGATGTTCGTCGGAATGGGGATTCAGTGAGGGTTCCCAACCGTTAGGTATCTTCCGTCCTGTGGTATTGGAAGTAACGGATGAGATTCGTATAGAACCTTTCGGTGTACATATTTGGAATGACGAAAAGGCTACTAACGTATTTGTAGAAACAGAGGTTAAGAATTATAGTAAAACAACAGAAACGGTAGAGTTAGTCAATAAACTAAGTAATGCCGATGGAAAACAAGTTTTCCGTTTGGTAGAGAAAGTTACTTTAGCTCCGGGAGAAATGAAAGTGATCCGCCAGCAGGCGCCTGTTGAGAATCCTGTTTTGTGGAATACGGAAAATCCATATCTCTATAAATTGGCCAGCATGATAAAGCGTGATATGAAAACGACGGATGAAATTTCGACACCCTTCGGCATTCGTACCATTAGCTGGCCGGTAAAACGAAACGATGGAAACGGACGTTTTTACCTGAATGGAAAGCCGGTGTTTATCAATGGAGTATGCGAGTATGAGCATCAGTTCGGACAAAGTCATGCGTTCAGCAATGAACAGGTTGCCGCAAGGGTAAAACAGATACGTGCAGCCGGTTTCAATGCATTCCGGGATGCTCATCAGCCCCATCATCTCGATTATCAAAAATACTGGGATGAAGAGGGAATCTTGTTTTGGACACAATTTTCCGCCCACGTGTGGTATGACACTCCGGAGTTTCGTGAGAACTTTAAAAAGTTGCTTCGTCAATGGGTGAAAGAACGTCGTAATTCTCCGTCAGTGGTGATGTGGGGATTGCAGAATGAAAGCACTTTGCCTCGTGAGTTTGCACAGGAGTGCAGTGATATTATTCGGGAGATGGATCCGACTGCAAAGACAATGCGTGTCATAACAACCTGTAATGGCGGTGAGGGTACAGACTGGAATGTGATTCAAAATTGGAGTGGTACGTATGGAGGAGATGTGACGAAATACGGTCGTGAGCTCTCTCAAGCGAACCAATTGTTGAACGGAGAATATGGAGCGTGGAGAAGCATCGACCTACATACGGAGCCGGGAGATTTCCAGGTGAACGGAGTGTGGAGTGAAGACCGTATGTGTCAGCTGATGGAAACAAAAATCCGTTTGGCAGAACAGGCTAAAGATAGTGTTTGCGGACAATTCCAATGGATATATAGCAGTCATGACAATCCCGGACGCCGCCAACCGGATGAAGCGTATCGCAAGATAGATAAAGTAGGTCCGTTCAATTATAAAGGATTGGTTACTCCGTGGGAAGAACCGTTGGACGTATATTATATGTATCGCGCCAACTATGTTCCGGCTGCAAAAGACCCGATGGTTTACCTGGTATCACATACATGGGCCAACCGCTTTGAAAAAGGACGTCGCCGTGCCACTATCGAGGCTTACAGCAATTGTGATTCTGTATTGCTATACAACGATCTGACAAATGAAAAGGCAACCTTCCTCGGACGTAAAAAGAACAACGGAACAGGCACTCATTTTATGTGGGAAAACCGGGATATTCGTTATAATGTGCTTCGTGCTGTAGGATATTATAAAGGTAAACCGGTAGCAGAAGACCTGATCCTATTAAATGGTCTGGAGCAAGCCCCTAACTTCGAACTTCTTTATCAGGATGATAAAAAGATATTGAAAGGAGAGGCAGGATATAATTATCTGTATCGTCTCAACTGTGGAGGGGATGATTATACAGATAGCTTCGGACAGCTCTGGTTGCAGGACAATACGAATTATTCCCGTTCATGGGCGGAGAATTTCAAGGATCTGAATCCTTATCTTGCCAGTCAACGTACCACCAATGATCCGATTCATGGCACTCGTGACTGGACGTTATTCCAACATTTCCGCTTCGGACGTCACCAACTGGAATATCGTTTCCCTGTGGCAGACGGAACATATCGTATTGAACTGTATTTCACAGAGCCTTGGCATGGCACGGGCGGAAGCGCTTCTGCCGACTGTGAAGGACTGCGCATATTCGATGTTGCCGTGAATGATTCTGTTGTATTAGATGACTTGGATATTTGGGCTGAAAGCGGTCACGATGGAGTTTGTAAGAAAGTGGTATATGCCATAGTGAAAGGTGGGATGTTGAAAATTCATTTCCCGGAAGTGAAAGCAGGACAAGCCTTGATTTCAGGCATTGCTATCGCCAGCACAGATCAGGAACTGAAACCGACGGTATTCCCTGCGTCCGGCTGGAGTTGGGAAAAGGCGGATAAAGAAGTGATGGAAAAGACTCCGAAAGAGTTACTTCCGGAAGACAAAAATGCTCGTGTCAGTATATCATACGAAGCAGAAACGGCTGTACTGAAAGGCAAATTCCAAAAGAAAGAACATCGCAAACAGATGGGAGTGTTTTTTGGTAAAGGAAAAGGCAACAGCATTGAATGGAATGTTTCTACCGGGTTGGCGCAAGTGTACGCCCTTCGCTTTAAATATATGAACACTACCGGAAAGCCAATACCTGTCTTAATGAAATTCATTGATTCAAAAGGAGTAGTATTGAAAGAGGACGTATTGAACTTCCCGGAAACACCGGATAAATGGAAGATGATGAGCACCACTACCGGAACCTTTATCAATGCCGGACATTACAAAGTATTACTTTCGGCAGAAAATATGGACGGAATTGCTTTTGATGCATTGGATATTCAATAAATAAAAAACGGGACACTTGGAAGTATACATAGCTTTTCAGTGTCCCGTTTTTATTTCTTTCTTTATTTGGTAAGTTTTACTCCATTTATTTGCCAATCGTTTTTGGCTGTTCCTTCTGTGAAATTGAATGATTTAGTTTTGAGAGGTAATGGTTTGAAAGTTAGGGAAAATTCGGCTTCTCCGCTTTCAGGCAGAAAGAAATGCTTACCGGGGGTAATGCCGTCAGCTTTTTGTAATGCGTATGATGCACCTTGCTCGTCTACTAGTTTGGCATTTACACTTACTTGTATCCAGTATTTGGGTATGTAATATGCATAAAAATGAACGATAGTGGCTGTATCAGTCAATTCTACCTGCTTCACTTCAAGAATATCAGTATTGGTTGATTCAAAACTCGGATGATTAACGACTTTTCTATTGGTGTCCCCGGTGATACTCATTTCACGCTTTGGTGCATCCAAATATCTACGCATCTTTAATTTCAAGCTGCCTTTACCATAGCCCGACCACATTTTCACGATTTTGCCTTCGGGAGAGATAAGAACATAATTCGGAATACCGTTGACATCATACACAGCATATAGTCCTGCAGTCTGTTTTAAGTCGCTTAAGTTTTGCCAAGTCATTTCATGTTGCGCAGAAGCAGCTTTCCACCTAGTTTGTGTATCCGAACTCAAACTGATGATGGTGAGTCGGTCTTTATATTGCTCTTGAATCTCTTTCATTTCGGGCAAAGCCATGATGCAGGGACCACAACCGCTGCTCCAGAAATCAAGTAACATATATTTTCCTTTGAAATCAGCCAAATGATGCACCTTTCCATCTAAATCAAAAAGATCGGCATCTGCCATGTCATCTCCTTCTTTCACCGTTTTAGGAGGGAAGAGATTAACCCTGATTTCTTGTCCTTCAATGGAAGCTTTCTGTTCTTCGTTTAATCTGTCATACAAAGCCAGTATTTCTTCCTTATTGGTAAACTTTGGATTGTACTTCAATGACATACTCAAACGGAGCAATTTTTCCATCCAGACATTAGAAATAGGGAGTTCCTTCATCAACTTTAATTCCCGTTGATAAAGATTTTCTTCATAGAGTGTTACTCCTTTTATTGTTCTTTAATATTTCTGTAAAAGAAAGGGGTACAAAATACCCTTTCGTCCGTCTACTTGATATGAAGAAAAAAGAACGAATGAAAATATATACTTTACTGCTTGGCGCATTGTTTGTAAGTCCTACACAGGCACAAACAATGCATGATTGGGAGAATCATCATGTTCTTCAGATCAATCGTGAACCGGCAAGAGCCGCTTTTACTCCTTTCTCTGTACAGAAAGGAGACGGCTCAATCTCTTTAGACGGAACCTGGAAATTCCGTTGGACTCCCGTTCCCAATGAAAGAGTCATGAATTTCTATCAGACAAATTTTAATGATAAAGATTGGACGGATTTTCCTGTTCCCGCCAACTGGGAAGTGAACGGATATGGTACGCCCATCTATGTTTCAGCAGGCTATCCGTTTAAAATAGATCCTCCACGGGTGATGGGAGAACCGAAAGCTGACTATACCACGTATAAAGAACGAAACCCGGTAGGGCAATATCGCCGTACATTTGTTTTACCAGCCGGATGGGAAGCGAACGGGCAGACTTTTCTACGGTTTGAGGGCGTAATGAGTGCCTTTTATGTTTGGATCAATGGCGAACGGGTAGGGTATAGCCAAGGCAGTATGGAACCGAGTGAATTTAATGTCACGAAGTATCTGAAATCCGGAGAAAATCAAATTTCACTGGAAGTCTACCGATATAGTGACGGTTCTTATCTGGAAGATCAGGATTTCTGGCGTTTTGGTGGTATTCATCGTAGTATTCATCTGATACATACGCCGGATATTCATATCCGTGATTATGCGGTACGCACTCTTCCCGCATCTGCTGGTGATTATGAAGACTTTATTTTGCAGATTGATCCGCAATTCAGTGTATATCGAGGGATGACCGGAAAAGGGTATGTCTTACAGGGAGTATTGAAGGATGCTTCAGGCAAAGAAGTTGCCACATTGAAAGGCAATGTGGAAGATATGCTTGATTTGGAGCATAAAGCAAGCCGGATGAATGAATGGTATCCGCAGCGTGGTCCGCGTAAGATGGGACGTTTGTCAGCCATTATAAAATCGCCGGAAAGATGGACGGCAGAAACACCCTATCTTTATAAATTACACTTAACTCTCCAAAATGGAGAAGGAAAAGTCGTAGAACAGATAGAACAGGCCGTGGGCTTCCGCTCTGTAGAAATCAAAAAAGGACAACTGTTAGTGAACGGTAATCCGGTTCGTTTTCGTGGAGTGAACCGCCACGAACATGATCCACGGACGGCACGTGTCATGAGCGAAGAACGGATGCTTCAGGATATTCTTTTAATGAAGCAGGCAAATATAAATGCTGTGCGCACCAGTCATTACCCAAATGTAAGCCGTTGGTACGAGCTATGCGACAGCTTGGGATTGTACGTGATGGACGAAGCGGATATAGAAGAACACGGATTGCGTGGAACACTCGCAAGTACCCCCGACTGGCATGCAGCATTTATGGACCGTGCGGTCCGTATGGCGGAACGTGATAAGAATTATCCATGTATTGTAATGTGGAGCATGGGAAACGAAAGCGGTTACGGACCGAACTTCGCTGCTATTTCGGCATGGCTGCATGATTTCGATCCCACTCGTCCTGTACACTATGAGGGGGCGCAGGGAGTGGACGGAAATCCTGACCCGAAAACGGTCGATGTTATCAGCCGCTTTTATACCCGGGTGAAACAGGAATACTTAAATCCCGGCATTGCAGAGGGAGAGGACAAGGAACGCGCTGAAAATGCACGTTGGGAGCGGTTGCTGGAGATTGCGGAGCGTACCAATGACGACCGTCCGGTAATGACGAGTGAATATGCACATTCCATGGGGAATGCATTAGGAAATTTCAAGGAATATTGGGATGAGATATATAGCAATCCCCGTATGCTGGGTGGTTTTATATGGGATTGGGTAGATCAGGGAATCTACAAGACATTACCCGATGGCCGTACCATGGTGGCTTACGGCGGTGATTTTGGCGATAAGCCGAATTTAAAAGCTTTCTGCTTTAATGGATTGCTGATGAGTGACCGTGAAACTACGCCTAAATATTGGGAGGTAAAGAAGGTATATGCACCGGTTGAGTTGAGAGTTGAGAATGGAGAGTTGAGAGTAACCAACCGGAATCATCATATTGATTTATCACTTTATCGTTGCCTGTGGACATTATCAGTGGATGGTAAGGAGAAAGAACGGGGAGAAATAACATTGCCGGAAATAGCTCCAGGGGAAAGTGGCACAATCGGTTTGCCGGCTTTCCGATCATTGAAACCTCTTTCCGATTGCCAACTGAAAGTAAGCATTGTTTTGAAATCGGATGCTCTTTGGGCAAAGGCAGGACATGAAGTGGCCTGGGAACAATTCTGCTTGCAGAAAGGAGATTTAGCTTCTGCCGATCTGATTAATAAAGGAGCGCTTCAGGTGAAAGAGGATGATAATTCTTTATTGATTAGCGGACGTGGTTTTTCTGTCCAGTGGGAAAAGAAAGTGAACGGAAGTATGACTTCCCTTATATATAAGGACAAAGAAATGTTGGCTTACATCAATGATTTTCCGGTTCAGCCTGTCACTCAAGTTTTCCGTGCTCCGACAGATAATGACAAGAGCTTCGGAAACTGGTTGGCTAAAGACTGGAAATTGCATGGAATGGATCATCCGCAGATAAATCTGGAATCTTTCCACCATGAAAAACGTGCAGACGGGGCGGTCATTGTCCGGATTCAAACAAGTAATTTATATAAAGAAGGAAAAGTGGTGACGACTTCTGTCTATACGGTCTTTTCAGATGGAACGATTGATCTGAAAACAACTTTCTTGCCACAAGGAGTTCTTCCTGAAATTCCCCGTTTAGGAATCGCATTCTGTCTGGCGCCTGCTTATGATACATTTACCTGGTATGGCAGAGGACCACAGGATAACTATCCTGACCGCAAAACATCTGCTATGATAGGGCTTTGGAAAGGAAGCGTTGCAGACCAATACGTACATTATCCACGTCCGCAGGACAGTGGAAACAAAGAGGAAGTGCATTATCTTACCTTGACCGACAAACAGAATAAAGGCATTCGTGTTGACGCGGTAGAAAACGCATTTTCTGCATCTGCCCTGCATTACACCGTACAAGACATCTATGAAGAAACTCACGATTGCGATTTAAAACCACGTGCGGAAGTTATTCTTAGTATGGATGCTGCCGTACTTGGATTAGGAAACAGTAGTTGCGGACCGGGTGTATTGAAGAAATATGCCATAGAGAAAAAAAAACATACGTTGCATCTCCGTATCAGTAGTAAACAATAATAGCAATAAATAACTAACACAATAATAAAAGTAACAATGAAAAAAGTAACCACTTTATTATCGACCTTAGCGTTGGCAACTACCCTGGCTGCTCAAAACCTTCCACAAACGGAAAGGCAATATCTCTCCGGTCACGGATGCGACGATATGGTTGAATGGGACTTCTTTTGTACCGACGGACGCAATTCCGGCAAATGGACGAAAATCGGCGTACCTTCCTGTTGGGAATTGCAAGGCTTCGGCACTTATCAGTATGGAATCACTTTCTATGGAAAGCCATTTCCTGAAGGCGTTGCCGATGAAAAAGGGATGTATAAGTACGAATTTGAAGTTCCGGAAAAGTTTCGCGGCAAACAGGTCAGTCTTGTATTCGAAGCTTCAATGACAGACACGGAAGTAAAAGTGAACGGACGCAAAGTGGGTTCCAAACATCAGGGAGCCTTCTATCGTTTTTCATACAACGTCACGGATTTCCTGAAATATGGCAAAAAGAATTTATTGGAAGTCACTGTTGCCAAAGAGAGTGAAAATGCCAGTGTGAACCTTGCCGAACGTCGTGCTGATTATTGGAATTTTGGCGGTATCTTCCGTCCGGTGTTCCTGGAGGTGAAACCAGCCGTAAACCTGCGGCACATTGCCATTGACGCAAAGATGGATGGAACTTTCCGTGCCAACTGCTACACAAATATCTCTAATGACGGAATGAGCATCCGTACACAGATTTTAGATAAAAAAGGGAAAAAGATAACGGAAACCACCGTACCCGTAAAAGCAGGAGGCGACTGGACTTCCCTACAACTGAATGTATCTAACCCCGCATTATGGACAGCGGAAACTCCGAATCTTTATAAAGCGCAATTCTCTCTATTGGATAAGACCGGTAAGGTTTTGCATAGTGAAACAGAAAATTTTGGTTTCCGCACGATTGAAGTACGCGAAAGCGACGGACTTTATATAAACGGAGTACGCATCAATGTACGTGGTGTCAATCGCCATAGTTTCCGTCCTGAAAGTGGTCGTACGTTGAGTAAAGAGAAGAATATCGAAGACGTTCTTTTGATGAAAGGCATGAACATGAATTCTGTCCGTTTGAGCCACTATCCGGCTGACCCGGAATTTTTGGAAGCCTGTGATTCTCTCGGACTTTATGTGATGGATGAATTGGGAGGCTGGCATGGCAAGTATGATACCCCCACCGGAGTACGTCTGATTGAAGGCATGATAGAACGTGACGTGAATCATCCGTCTATTATTTGGTGGAGTAATGGTAATGAAAAAGGATGGAATACCGAACTGGATGGAGAGTTTCATAAATACGATCCGCAGAAACGTCCGGTTATTCACCCACAAGGTAACTTCTCCGGTTTTGAAACCATGCATTACCGCTCTTACGGAGAAAGCCAGAACTACATGCGCTTACCGGAAATCTTTATGCCTACGGAATTCTTGCATGGTTTATACGATGGCGGCCATGGTGCGGGATTATATGATTATTGGGAAATGATGCGCAAGCATCCCCGTTGTATCGGTGGCTTCCTTTGGGTATTGGCAGACGAAGGTGTGAAGCGTGTAGATATGGACGGATTCATCGATAACCAAGGAAACTTTGGAGCAGACGGTATTGTAGGACCACATCACGAAAAGGAAGGTAGCTACTACACTATCAGGCAGTTATGGAGTCCGGTGCAAATCATGAATACTTCTATCGACAAGCAATTTGATGGCAAATTCTCCGTAGAAAACCGTTACGATTATCTGAATCTGAATACTTGCCGTTTCCTTTGGAAGCAAGTAAAATTCCCGCTGGCAACAGATGCGTCCAATGCTGCTATTCAAGTGTTGAAAGAGGGTGAAGTGCAAGGCAGTGACGTGGTTGCTCACTCGGCAGGCATTTTGGATATAAAAACAAATATCCTCCGCAATGCAGACGCCCTCTTTCTGACAGCAATCGACCCATACGGTCATGAACTTTGGCGCTGGACTTTCCCGGTCAACAAACTGAATCAGCAGACAGAACAGCTTTCTCCCTTGTCCAGTCGTCCTGCTTATACAGAGACAGAAAATGAGCTTACTGTGAAAGCGAATAAGTGTACGTTCATCTTCTCAAAGAAAGACGGACAACTGAAAGGGGTATCTGTAGATAACCGTAAGATTAGTTTCGCCAATGGCCCCCGTTTCATCGGAGCCCGTCGTGCAGACCGCTCATTGGATCAGTTCTATAACCATGATGATGAGAAAGCAAAAGAAAAAGACCGCACATACAGCGAATTCCCTGATGCTGCCGTATTTACGAAACTGGATGTGAAAGAAGACGGAGGTAATCTGGTTGTTACCGCCAATTATAAACTAGGCAATCTGGATAAAGCCCAATGGACAATTAACCCGAGTGGAGAACTGGCTTTGGATTATACCTACAATTTCTCCGGTGTCGTAGACTTGATGGGTATTCGTTTCGACTATCCTGAAGATCAGGTAATCAGCAAACGCTGGCTGGGTGCCGGACCTTACCGTGTATGGCAAAACCGTATTCACGGAACACAATACGATGTATGGGAAAACGACTATAACGATCCTATCCCGGGTGAGACTTTCACATATCCCGAATTCAAAGGATACTTTGGTGATGTTTCCTGGATGAATATCCAAACGAAAGAAGGCACTATCAGCCTGACAAACGAAACTCCCGACGCATATATCGGAGTATATCAGCCTCGTGATGGCCGCGACCGTTTACTTTATACTCTTCCCGAAAGCGGAATCTCTGTCCTGAACGTGATTCCTCCGGTACGTAATAAAGTAAACTCCACCGATTTGTGTGGTCCCTCTTCACAACCGAAATGGGTAAATGGTCCACAAACCGGACGAGTCATTTTCCGGTTTATGTAAATGAATCATATAAAGGTATCCACATTGCGTTGGATACCTTTTTTATTTGGCCTTCTCATCGATTTTTCAAGGAAAAAGGCTATAAGTGGGGAATAATCATTATTTTTGTTTCGTTTTATACATTCAGATTAATGAATTCTTTCCTATGTACACAATACTAATTATAGAAGATGAACCCCGGGTTGCAAGTTTGCTGATGAACGGACTGGAGGAAAATGGCTATCAGACAATGGTGGCTTATGACGGACTAATGGGGTTACGGCTTTTCCAGACGCACACATTCGATCTGGTTATATCTGACATCGTTTTGCCTAAGATGGACGGATTTGAACTGGCGAAAGAAATTCGCAAAACCAATCCCCATATCCCTATATTGATGTTGACGGCATTAGGATCGACGAACGATAAACTGGACGGTTTCGATGCCGGTGCAGACGATTACATGGTGAAACCTTTTGATTTCAGAGAGTTAAATGCCAGAATCAAAGTGCTGTTGAAACGTGTGGCGGGTAATGCACAGGAATTGCCGCAGGAACTTGTCTATGCAGATTTGCGTATTGACCTTCAACGTAAAGACGTAGAACGAAACAGCATATCCATAAAACTTTCTCCTAAGGAATACAACTTACTGTTATATATGGTAGAAAATGCCGAAAGAGTATTGAGCAGGGTTGAAATAGCAGAAAAAGTATGGAACACCCATTTTGATACAGGAACGAATTTCATAGATGTATATATCAACTATCTCCGCAAAAAGATAGACAGGGACTTTGAACCGAAACTTATTCATACCAAAGCCGGAATGGGATTCATACTGACCGATAAATTATGAAAATCAGAACAACGTTGACTTTACAATATGCAGGGCTTACAGCTGCGGTATTTTTCGTATTTGTCATGGCGGTCTACTATGTCAGTGAACATTCGCGTAGTAATGCTTTCTTTCGTAATCTTCAAAGTGAAGCTATAACCAAAGCACATTTATTCCTTAAGGATCAAGTAGATGCCAAAACCATGCAGTCTATTTACCTGAATAATCTGAAGTTTATTAATGAAGTAGAGGTTGCCGTCTATACAACAGATTTTAAAATATTATATCATGATGCTCTGCAAAACGATATTGTCAAAGAAACTCCGGAAATGATAAAGCGTATTTTGCAGCGGAAGAACATCAATTTCTATGTGGACGAATATCAGGCTATAGGACTGGTATATCCGTTTGAAGGCAAAGACTATGTGGTTACTGCCGCAGCTTATGACGGTTACGGGTACGCTAACCGGGATGCGCTAAGGAATATGCTCATTCTCTTATTTATCGGAGGATTGAGTGTATTAGTGGTTGTGGGCTATATCCTGTCTCGAAGCACTTTAAAACCGATACGTAACATCGTGAAAGAAGCGGAGAAAATCACGGCATCGCATATTGATAAAAGATTGCCCGTAAAGAATGAACAGGATGAACTGGGAGAATTGAGTACGACATTTAATGCTTTACTGGAACGCTTGGAAAAGTCTTTCAATTCACAGAAGATGTTTGTCAGCAACGTGTCTCACGAAATGAGGACCCCATTGGCTGCCCTCATTGCGGAACTGGATTTGTGTCTGCAGAAGGACCGTACAGAAACACAATATCGTCAAGCCATGCAGAACGTGCTACAGGATGCACGACGAATGACAAAACTGATTGACGGACTGCTTAATTTGGCTAAAGCAGATTATCAGAAAGAACAGATCAAGATGCATGAAATCCGGTTGGACGAATTGTTGCTCGATACACGGGAAATCATTCTTCGTGCCCATCCGGAATACCACATCGAACTGATTTTTGAACAGGAAGATGCGGAAGACGACCGGATGATTACCGTCATGGGCAATGATTACCTGCTAACCATTGCCTTTGCTAACTTGATTGAGAATAACTGCAAGTATTCGGACGACAAATCTTCTTTCATTCAGATTTCCTACTGGGATAAATGGACCATTATCCGCCTGTCGGATGACGGAATTGGTATGTCGGATGCAGAAAAAGAAAAGATTTTCACCTTGTTCTACCGCGGAGAGCAGGAACAGCATGCGGAAGGACACGGCATCGGGATGGCGCTTGCACAGAAAATCATCGCCCTGCATCAGGGCAGTATAGCCGTACATTCAAAGCAAGGAGAAGGAACGACCTTCATCATCGAACTTCCTCACATTTAATCTTTTGGCACATCCATTCAAAGAAAAATAAACTCCATCAGAGTGGTATCAGGAAATTAGTCTCACAAATTCTAATAGTTTTCTAATACCACTCTAATATTTCTCTAACAGCCTCTATTGGGGGTATTGCCTACTTTTGCCACGTGAAAAGAAAACATAGTAATCACCCTATGAATTTTAATGATCATGTGGAAGAAAAGAAAAAGTAGCACCACATTCACCTTCAATGGCGAAAAGGTATTTTTAGCAGCAAGTCAGACACTGGGCACAGTTTTCAGCTATTTCCAGACAAGCCGTATCGGACTTACACAAGAAGAAGTGGAGGCCAGACAGTCTCTCTATGGGAAGAACGAAGTGGAACATGAGCAGAAAAAGAACCCCATATCGACTTTCATCAAAGCTTTTATCAATCCGTTTATCGGCGTACTCACGGCGCTGGTCATCATTTCTTTTGTACTCGACGTACTGTTGGCCAACCCAGGTGAACAGGACTGGACAGCCATTATAATCATCCTGACCATGGTTATCGCCAGCAGCATACTGCGTTTCTGGCAAGAGTGGAAAGCCAATGCTTCCAGCGAAGCTTTACTGAAAATGGTGACCAATACCTGTTACGTAAAACGAGCCGGTAACCAGGACGAAGAAATCAACATAACCGACCTCGTTCCCGGAGATATTGTCATGATTGCTGCAGGAGACATGATTCCTGCCGACATGCGTATCATTGAAGCAAAAGACTTGTTTGTAAGCCAGTCTTCCCTGACGGGAGAATCAGATCCGATAGAGAAACGTCCGGAGGCCAAAGGAAACAAGCACAGCAAAGGAAGTGTAATTGAGCTGGAAAACATCTGCTTTATGGGGTCCAACGTAGTCAGCGGATCTGCTACCGGTATCGTGTTTGCAACCGGCAACAGTACGTATTTGGGCACCATTGCCCGCAGCATTGCCGGACACCGTGCCGCTACAGCTTTCGACAAGGGAATCAGCAAAGTCAGTTTCCTGCTGATACGATTCATGCTCATCATGATTCCATTCGTTTTCCTGGTAAACGGTGTGACTAAAGGCGACTGGCTGGAAGCATTTATCTTTGCCCTATCGGTAGCTGTAGGCCTTACCCCTGAAATGCTCCCGATGATTGTTACTGCCAACCTGGCCAAAGGTGCCGTAGCCATGTCAAAGAAGAAAACCATCGTAAAAGACCTGAATGCCATTCAGAACTTCGGGGCGATGAACATTCTCTGCACGGACAAAACCGGTACCCTTACCTGCGACCAGATTGTATTGGAAAAGTACATCAACGCCGATGGAAGCAACGATGAAAGCCGACGTATCCTGCGCCATGCTTATTTCAACAGTTTCTTCCAGACCGGATTAAAGAACCTGATGGACAAAGCCATTCTGTCGCACGTAAAAGACTTGTCTTTGGAATACCTGAAGGATAATTATACAAAAGTAGATGAAATCCCGTTTGATTTTACCCGGCGAAGAATGTCGGTAGTGGTAGAAGACCATCAAGGAAAACGACAGATTATCACCAAAGGAGCCGTAGAAGAAATGCTGGACATCTGCTCACATGCTGAGTTTGATGGAAAGGTATACCCCATGACCATCGAACTGAAAAACAAGGCACGCGACATCATTGAGCAGATGAACAAGCAAGGTATGCGTGTCATTGCCGTAGCCCACAAAAGCTACCTGGACAAAACTTGCGATTTCCGTATCGAGGACGAGAAAGATATGGTACTGATTGGGTATCTGGCTTTCCTGGATCCTCCTAAGCAATCGGCAGCCAGCGCCATCAAGCAATTGCATAAACATGGCATTGAAATCAAGATTCTGTCTGGCGACAATGATGCAGTGGTTCGCACCATCGCCCGCCAAGTGGGCATCCGCACCGACAATGCCCTGACAGGCCCCATTTTCGAAACGATGAGTGAAGAGGAAAAAATGAAAGCAGTCAACCAGACGACCGTATTTTCCAAACTTACTCCGATACAGAAAACGGAAATCATCACCCTGCTTCAGGCGCAACAGCACACGGTAGGCTTCTTAGGCGACGGAATCAATGATGCCGCAGCATTGCGTCAGTCAGACATCGGTATCTCGGTAGATTCTGCAGTGGATATTGCCAAAGAAAGTGCCGACATTATCCTGCTGGAGAAAAGTCTGATGGTACTGGAAGACGGTGTACTGGAAGGACGAAAAACATTTGGCAACATCACCAAATACATCAAAATGACAGCCAGTTCCAACTTCGGAAACATGTTCAGTGTAATGGCAGCCAGTGCATTCCTTCCCTTCCTGCCCATGCTCCCCATCCACCTGCTGATTCAAAATCTGCTGTACGATATTTCGCAGACCACGATTCCGTTCGACCGGATGGATGCAGAATACCTCCGGAAACCACGTAAATGGGATGCCTCCGATTTGAGCCGCTTCATGATATTCATCGGCCCCATCAGTTCCATTTTCGACATCGTTACCTATCTGGTGATGTGGTATGCGTTCGGATGCCAAAGCATGGAACATCAAACATTGTTCCAATCCGGATGGTTTATCGAAGGCTTGCTGTCGCAGACCCTGATTGTGCACATGATACGTACCCGGAAAGTCCCCTTCATACAAAGCTGTGCCTCCTGGCAAGTAACCGGACTTACCCTGCTGATTATGGCCATCGGTATCCTGCTGCCTTTCACCCCGTTCGGAAGCTCTATCGGACTGGAAGCACTGCCATTAAGCTATTTTCCCTGGCTCTTCGGTATCCTGTTGTCCTACTGCATACTGACTCAATTAATTAAAAACTGGTATATTCATCGTTTTACCAAATGGTTATGACAAGATTCATGAAACTGTTCCTGTCCCTCGCCGCAGTGTCCTGTCACTGCGGCCTGGCTCAGGAGCTTCAAGTAAGCTACACCACAGAACTACAAAGCGATTTCAAACAAGGAAGTAACTGGGTTAATCTGCTAAGACTGGATTTCACTCATTCATTAGGCAAACACACGACATTACAAGCCTCCACCATCAGTACAGCCAGAACCCGCATCGAATCACTGGCTGATGATTTTCAGACCTTTTCCAACATTGAAGAAGAAAACCATCCGCTTGCCCTCGCTACATTGGGCGTCCAGCAACAGTTCGGTCATTCCTCGCTCTTTTTCGGTATCCGGAACTTGAATGAAGACTATTTCACTTCCCCTGCTACCTCGTTATTCACCAACAGTTCATGTGGTATCTTCCCCACCTTGTCCGCCGATTACCAAATAGCCAATTATCCGGTAGCTTCCGTCGGACTGCATTATGAATTGCAATTCATACGATGGTCCTTACAAGCATCGGTATACAACGGAAAAGGTTACTACCGGTTTGCCGAAAAAGAAAACGTATTCCGGTTCTGCCCGCAGCAAGACGGAATACTCAGTGTCACTTCACTAAACTATCAGCACCATGACAGCAATTATCATGTGGGCTTTGCTCTACATAGCGGCATGTATATGGACTATGAAGAGGGAACTCCAGAAAAGACAGAAAAAGAAAGGAGAAAAATAATTTGGGGATATGCAGAGCAACGTCTTGCTCCCGGTCTGCATGCACTCCTGCAAGGTTCATTCCAGTCAGGTGCCTCTAGAGGATGCAAAAGTTATGCCGGCGCAGGTCTCACCTGGCAATGTGGAAAAACAGAAGGCGGACTGTTCACCGACTACGCCCGATTTTCCCCTTCATACGAATGGGCCAGTGAATTTACATGGAAAATCCCCTGTTCAGGCAACGGATTTATACAACCCACCTTACATTTCATTCAGCAAGCGGGAGCCCACTATCTGATAGGCTTATTGCGCTTCAGCTATGTGCTCCCGACTACCTGACATTTATTATTTTACGACAAATTCATCAGTAAACAAGAAACCGCCGGCCTCAGGATTGATATCAGCCTGCACGCGTACGTAACGAGCCTCACAACTACCTGTCCAGTCATACGTCTGAATGGTCAACTGTTCGTCCGTAATGGGCAGTGTAGTAGTGATGGTTTTCAAAAGTGTATATTCTTTTCCATCGTTTGAAATCAAGAAGCTGACTTTCTGCGGGAGGAACACACCCGGACCTCTCAACTGCATGAAATCAATGGAAAGCTGCTGAATAGGTTGTGATTTTTCCAAATCCACAATCACATCGGCCCCTTTTCCAAGGAATCCCTGCCAGCGCTGGTCGGTATATACCCAACCGCCATGTATGCCGTTAGTCAATGCCGATTCTCCTCCTGCCGGATAAGAGTCCGAATAAGGACGTACATATTCCACCTTCTTCCCCTTTGCCAAATGATTATCCACGCTCAATGCCACCGGACGGTTTCCTACCTCATTTTGCAAGTCAAAAGTATGGTAGCCCATTGAGTTCAGCACCTTTACTTCCTGCAAAGCCTCTGCATGGAAACGTTTCCAGTCTTTCTGCTCCGGATTTGTCCAGGCAACTTCAGCCAAAGCCAGCAAACGAGGATAAATCATATATTCAGCATGCTCGGGTGTCGGTATATATTCCGTCCACACATTTCCTTGTACGCCCCACACGCAATTCAGTTTATCAGCGGGGAAAGCCTCCGTCACCGGTTCGTATGAATAAACC
>ENA-UEPJ01001845-UEPJ01001845.1-human-gut-metagenome-genome-assembly--contig:-NODE-1845-length-24030-cov-9.783200_pt1 | contig 24030 bp, 19 predicted proteins | sample MGYA00242890_ERZ507896 | MGnify/ENA primary metagenome ERZ507896 (study PRJEB26167, sample SAMN06115508) | human gut metagenome | host: Homo sapiens | place: China:Qinghai | collected 2015-08-20... | reverse complement strand
GACCACCCCGGCGGAGGAATAATCAAATTTGCCCGCGAAGCGGGCTTTTGAAATCCGTTTTTTGCCACGGGTTAAGGGTGACTGCGTCGACCCTGCCGGGTGCAAAAAACACTTCTATCTCAGCAAGTGTATTGGAAACGGCTTCGCCTTATTCCTTACGCGCGCGGCTTGCATTTTATCTTCGATAAAATGCGTAAGGCTTGGCTTTGCCAAGCCAGTGGATTTGTTCGGCGGAAAAGCCCCTTTAGGGGATTTTTCGACGGTCTGACAGGGCGAATATCACTTCGCCCTGTATTTTTATTTGTCGTCCTTCCAGGTTTTTTCGCTGATGATGTACCTGGGGCGGTGCTTTACTTCCATGTAGATCTTCCCGATGTATTCGCCGATGACCCCGATGGAGATAAGCTGCACTCCGCTGAGGAAGCATATGATACATGTGGTGGACGCCCAGCCGCTGACGGTGTTCCCGAGTATTGCCTCCACGACCGCCCAGATTATCCCCACGAAGCTGATCAGCGCCACGATCAGTCCCAGCACGAAGATCATCTTGATGGGCTTGATGGACAGGCTGGTTATCCCGTCGAAGGCGAGCGCCAGCATTTTGCTCAGCGGATAGTGGGATTTCCCGGCGGCGCGCTCGCTGCGCTCGTAGTACACCGAGGTGCTCTTGAATCCGACCAGGGGGACCATTCCGCGCAGGAATATGTTGACCTCCCTGAATTTCGCAAGCTCCTGGAGCGCGCGGCTGCTTATCAGGCGGTAGTCCGCGTGGTTGAACACGATATCCGCGCCCAAGGCGTTCATCACATGATAAAAGCTCTCGGCGGTGAACCGTTTAAAGAAGGTGTCGGTGTCCCGGCGGCTGCGCACACCGTACACCACCTCAGCACCGTCCAGATATTTTTTCACCATCTCGTCCATGGCGTTGATATCGTCCTGACCGTCGCAGTCAATGGAGATGGTAATATCGCAGCTGTCGCTGTGCAGCGCCTCCATCAGCCCCGCCAGCACGGCGTTCTGGTGGCCGCGGTTGCGGCTTTGGGAGATGCCGATATAGTGCTCGTCCTGTGCGGCAAAGCCTTGGATCAGCTCCCACGTTTTGTCGCGGGAGCCATCGTTGACAAAGAGCACCCGGCTTTTATCGCTGACCAGCCCCTGTGCGGTCAGACTGTGGATCTTTTCCAGAAACATGGGTGCTGTAATGGGCAGCACCTGCTCCTCGTTGTAGCAGGGGATCACGATCCAGAGAACAGGTTTGGACATTGCTTGATTGCTCCTTAAATATAAGATAGTTGGCAAAAGGCTACTGCACCATCTGCTGCAAAGCATCCGGCTCCAGCAGCTTGAAGCTGCTGCGGTAGGTATCGATGAGCCCTTCCCTCTGCATAGTGCTCAGCTCCCGGGAAAGGGCGCTGCGGTCACAGTTGAGGTAATCTGCCAGCTGGATGCGGGAGAAGGGGATGCTGAAGGTCAGGCTGTGGGCGCGGGCGGCTTCGCTGAGCAGATAAGCCGCCACCTTGGCGCGCAGGCTCTTCATCACCAGCAGGTCGATGCGGCGGGAGAGGGAAAAATATTTATCGCTGATGGTGCGCACAAGGTTCTGCACCACCCGCTGGTGGGCGGGGCTGCCGTCCGAGAGCAGCAGCCGCTCGTAGGGCAGCAGCAGCACCTCACAGGGGGCAGCAGCCAACACGGTGACCGGGCTGGACAGGCTGGAACCGCCCAGCACGTCCCCGAACACCCCGCCCGGCTCTACCCGGGCAATGGGGATGCGTGCCCCGCCCGGTGCCGGACGGTAGGCCTCCAGCTCGCCGGACAGCACGATGCCTACCCGGCGGCTGGGCTCCCCCGCCAGCACAAGGGCTTCGCCCTTGCCGTAGCTGCGCACACTGGCCCCCAGCCGGGACAGCAGCGTGCTGAGCTCCACAGCGGAAAGCCCTGCGAACAGCGTGGTGGTTTGTAACAGCGGCAGATAATTATTCATCGCAACTCCGCAGAGAAAACAGCGTTCTCTGCAGCCTCCTGCAATTGCGTTGCACACGCAACGGTATTTTTACCCCTATTATAGTAAACTGGAACGCGCAAAGCAAATGATTTTGCAAAATTTTTCAAAAAAAGACCGGTTTCCGTCCCTGCACCGGGGCGTGCCGGGTGTGAAAAGGAGTATATCATGAAAAAGATCCTGTCCTTACTGCTGGCGTTCAGCCTTGCACTGAGCCTTGCAGCCTGCGGCGGCAGCGCAAGCTCTGCCGTTTCCAGCACGGCGGTGTCCGAAGCTGCTTCCTCTGCGGCTGCTTCTGAGGAAGAAACTGCAGCGCCGCTGTCTGCTACCGAGCCGCTGCGCATCGCGGGCCTGAAGGGCCCCACCACCATGGGGCTTGTCAACCTGCTCTCGATGGAGCAGGCCGGAACTGCCGCCATGGACTACGATTTGCAGCTTTACGGCGCTGCGGATGAGATCGTGCCGCTGCTCATCAAGGGCGAGCTGGACATGGCCGCTATCCCGGCCAATCTGGCAGCGACCCTGTACCAGAAAACCAACGGCGGCATTCAGGCTGTGGCAGTGAACACCTTGGGCGTTCTGTATGTGGTGGAGCAGGGCGACACCGTCCACAGCATGGCAGACCTCAAGGGCCGCACCATCCTGTCCACCGGCAAGGGCACTACCCCGGAGTATGTGCTGCGCTATCTGCTTACCGCCAACGGCATTGACCCGGACAAGGATGTGGACATCCAGTATTACAGCGAAGCCACCGAGGTGACCGCCCAGATGGCCAGCACGCAGGATGCCATTGCAGTGCTGCCCCAGCCCTATGTGACCGCCGCCGGGCTGAAGGACGATACCCTGCGGGTAGCCCTTGACCTGACCGCCGAGTGGGACAAGGTGGCAGACACCCAGCTGATCACCGGTGTGACCGTGGTGCGCAAGGCCTACGCCGAGGAGCACCCGGACGTGGTAGCTGCCTTTCTGGCAGACTACGCCCAGAGCGTGAACGCCGCCAACACCGATCTGGACGGCACCGCAGCTCTGTGCGAGGAGCAGGGCGTGGTGGCAAAGGCCGCCATCGCCAAAAAGGCGCTGCCCAACTGCAACATCGTCTGCCTGACCGGCGAGGAGCTGAAGGCAGATGTCTCCGGTTATTTGCAGGTGCTCTACAATGCCGACCCTGCCGCCGTGGGCGGTTCGCTGCCCGGCGAGGACTTCTACTGGACAGCCCAGTAACAGCCTGAAAAAAGCATTCCATCTCCCGCCGCTCTGCCGTGGTACGCAGCGCGGCGGTTTTTGTTTTGGAACGATGTACCCCTTCCGTCTTGCCGCTTCGCGTCAAGCCACCTTCCCCAAGGGGACGGCTTTTGGCGGTAGCGGGAAAGTTTCCGGCATAGCGCAAAGGCGTCCCCTTGGGGGAGCTGGCGAACGTAGTGAGCCTGAGGGGGTACAATAAGGATTTCAGCTCGTCCCGGTTGCAATTCCGCTGCAAAAGTTCTACAATAGAAGCACATTATAGAATATGGAGGGAAAACCTATGGCTTGCACTACCATTCTGGTCGGCAAGGCAGCATCGTACGATGGCTCTACCATGATCGCCCGCAACGATGACTCCGGCTCCGGCCATTTCACCGCTAAAAAATTCACTGTGATCCACCCGGAGGAGCTTCCCAAGACCTACCGCAGCGTCCTCTCCCATGTGGAGATCCCCCTGCCGGAGGGCGCACTGCGGTTTACCGCCATGCCCAATGCCGTGGAGGGCAAGGGCATCTGGGCAGCTTCCGGCGTCAATGCCGCCAACGTGGGCATGACCGCCACCGAGACCATCACCTCCAACCCCCGCGTGCTGGGCGCAGACCCGCTGGTGGAGTATCAGCCCGCCAAGGGCGAAAAGCCCGAGGTGCCCGGCGGCATCGGCGAGGAGGATATCGTCTATCTGGTGCTGCCCTACATCCACTCTGCCCGCGAGGGCGTGCTGCGTCTGGGCAGTCTGCTGGAGCGGTACGGTACTTACGAGATGAACGGCATCGCTTTTCAGGATGTAAACGAGATCTGGTGGCTGGAGACCATCGGCGGTCACCACTGGATCGCCCGCCGCGTGCCGGACGATGTGTATGTGGTCATGCCCAACCAGCTGGGTATCGACACCTTTGATCTGGAGGATGCCTTCGGCGCACAGGAAAACTACCTCTGCTCTGCCGATCTGCGGGAGTTTATTGCCAAAAACCACCTCGACCTCTCTTTGGACGGCGCACTGACCCCCCGGGACGCCTTTGGCAGCCACGATGACGCCGACCACGTTTACAACACCCCCCGCGCATGGTATATGCTGCGCTACCTCAACCCCCGCACATGGGTGTGGGAGGGTGCTGACGCCGACTACACCCCCATGTCCGACGACCTGCCGTGGTGCATGGTGCCGGAGCGCAAGGTGACCCCGGAGGACATCAAGTATATGCTGTCCAGCCACTATCAGGGCACCCCCTACGACCCCTACCTGAGCTACGGCGACAAGTCCGCAAAGGGCGCATACCGTTCTATCGGCATCAACCGTAACGACTTTATGGCGCTTTTGCAGATGCGCCCCGACCAGCCGGAGGAATCCCGCGCAGTGGAGTGGGTGGCCTATGCATCCAACGCTTTCAACACTATGGTGCCCTTCTACGCCAATGTGGAGCGCACCCCGGAGTATCTGGCAAACACCACCGGCACTGTGTCCACCGATAACTTCTACTGGACCAGCCGCCTGATCGCCGCCATGGCAGATGCTTCCTATAATAAGTCCCTGTTCCACCTCGAGCGCTACGAGGAAGCCGTGCTCTCCGCCGGCCGCGCACTGGTGAAACAGTACGATGCAAAGCTTGCCGCCGAGCCGGACGCTGCAAGCCGCGCCGCCCTGCGGGAGGAAGCCAACACCGCCATTGCCGCTATGCTGCAGGAGAAGGCCGCCGACACGCTGGACAAGGTCCTGTTTGAGCTGAGCAGCCAGATGAAGAACGCCTATTCCCGCTCGGATGCCTGATTGAAACCGGCCTGAGCACCAAAATCGGTCACGACCGGTCACATAAACGCAGAAAAGACCACCGCATACGAGAAGTGCGGTGGTCTTTTTGCGTAGAAAACGTGCTTGTATCCCAGCTGTTGGCAACTGTGCACAAAAATCAGAGCAATTCTTTGTGCACGGAAATGACTGAAGCTGATTGATTTTGACGGAATTTTTGCTATAATAAAGCTACAGACAACCAAAATACGCCAAGACCGGGCAAAACCGGTCAGGCATAGAAGAAAAGGGGAAAGACACCATGCTGGCAGAGGAACGTTTTGCACTGATCTTAGAGCAGCTGAACGAAAAGCGTACCGTGACGGTGCAGCAGCTGTGCGAAGCGCTGCACACCAGCGAATCCACCATCCGGCGCGATCTGACCGAGCTGGATCGGCAGGGCAGGCTGACCAAGGTGCACGGAGGGGCTACCCTGCCGGACAGCCGCTTTCTGGCAGACGAGCCCACCATGGAAGCCAAGGAGACGCTGGCAGTGGCAGAAAAGCGCAGCATTGCCGCAGCCGCCGCAGCGCTCATCACCGCCGAAGATTTTGTGTTCATTGATGCAGGCACCACCACGCTGGAGCTGGTGCGGGCGCTGACGGGTGCGGCGCTCAAAGCGACTTATGTGACCAACGGTGTGGCGCACGCCCGGCTGCTGGCGCAAAAGGGCTGCCGGGTGTATCTGCCCGGCGGACTGCTGCGCCCCCAGACCGAAGCCATCGTAGGCGCACCGGCAGTCAGCAGCATCCAGCAATATAACTTCACCAAAGCATTTATGGGGGCCAACGGCGTGGCACTGGAGGCGGGCTTTACCACCCCGGACCCCGAGGAAGCAGCCGTAAAGGCCGCAGCCGTCCGCCGCGCAAGGGAAAGCTGGTTCCTTGTGGACGATGCCAAGTTTTCAAAAATTTATCCGGCGGTCATCACGGATCTGCACGGCGGTGCCATCCTGACCAACCACTGCCCGAACCCGAAATATAAGCAGCATACCTTTGTAAAGGAGACAGAAGTATGATCTACACTGTTACTTTTAATCCGGCCATCGACTATGTTGTGCGTCTGGACGCACCGCTGGAGGTGGGCGCAGTGAACCGCGCCAAAGGCGAGGACTGCGTGCTGGGCGGCAAGGGCATCAACGTGTCCGGCGTGCTGGCGCAGCTGGGCTGCGAGAGCGTGGCGCTGGGCTTTGTGGCCGGAGAGACCGGCGCATGGCTGGAGCGCGGTCTGGCGGCGCAGGGACTGAAAACTGATTTTGTGCATCTGGAAAACGGCATGACCCGCATCAACGTCAAGATCAAGGCCGGGCAGGAGACCGAGCTGAACGGCGCAGGCCCTGCCATCCCGGAAAGTGCTTTGCAGCAGCTGGAAGCCCAGCTGGACAAGCTGACCGAGGGCGATATCCTTATTCTGGCGGGCAGCATCCCGGCAAGCCTGCCGCAAAGCGTCTACGAGCGGCTGCTGGCGCGGCTGCAGGGCAGGGGCGTGCGCGCGGTGGTGGATGCCACCCGCGACCTGCTGGTGAACGTGCTGCCCTACCACCCCTTCCTCATCAAGCCCAACAACCATGAGCTGGGCGAGATCGTGGGCAAGGTGCTGACCACTGATGCCGAGATCGTGGCCGCTGCCCGCACTCTGCAGGAAAAGGGCGCCCGCAACGTGCTGGTGAGCATGGCAGGGGACGGTGCGCTGCTGCTGGACGAGCAGGGACAGGTGCACCGCATCGGCTGCCCCAAGGGCAAGGTGGTCAACAGCGTGGGTGCAGGCGACAGCATGGTGGCCGGTTTTGTGGCCGGATATCTGCAAAGCCGCAGCTACGCGCAGGCGCTGCGTCTGGGCACGGCCTGCGGCAGCGCAACGGCTTTCAGCCTTGGGCTTGCCACAAAGGAAAAGATCGACGAGCTGCTGGCGCAGCTTTGATAGGATAAAAGGAACAAAGGAGGAACGTTTATGCGAATTACCGAGTTATTTACCGCACAGTCCATTGCGCTGGACGAAGCGCTGCAGACGCAGGAGCAGATCCTGAGCCGTCTGGTGGAACTGCAGGCTACCCACGGCAACATCACCGATAAGGAGGCCTACAAAAAGGCGCTCTATGCCCGCGAGGCCGAGGGCTCTACCTATGTGGACAACGGCATCACCGTGCCCCACGCCAAGACCAATGTGGTCACCCGCCCCAGTCTGGCCGCTCTGCGGCTGAGCACCCCGGTGCAGTACAACGCCGAGGATGACGGCACCACCGACCTGCTGTTTGCCATTGCTGCCCCGGAAAACGGCAGCCTGCACGTGGATATGCTGGCCCGCATGATGCAGATGCTGATGAACGAGGACTTTGTGGAAAAGCTTAAAGCTGCAAAGAGCCCCAAGGAATTCTTGGAGTGCATCGACGCGCAGGAAGAAGCACAGTTCGGCGCAGAGAGCTTTACCCAGCAGGCCATCCCGCAGGACGGCTACCGCATTCTGGCTGTGACCGCCTGCGTCAACGGCATTGCCCATACCTACATGGCGGCAGAAGCACTGACCAAGGCCGGAGACAAGCTGGGCCTGCCCACCAAGGTGGAGACCAATGGTTCAGACGGCGCAAAGAACATTCTGACCCGCGCCGAGATCGCCGCCTGTGACGGCATCATTGTGGCAGCGGAGAAAAAGGTGGATACCGCCCGCTTCGACGGCAAGCCGGTGCTGTTCACCCGCGTGGATGACGGCATCCACAAGCCGGAGGAACTCATTAAGAAAATCGCCCACGGCGAGGTGCCTGTGTTCCACGCTGAGGGCGGCGCAGCAGCCGAGGATGACGCTTCCGGCAAGGACAGCTTCGGCCGCAGCCTGTACAAGAACCTGATGAACGGCGTTTCCCATATGCTGCCCTTCGTGGTGGGCGGCGGCATTATGATCGCGCTGGCCTTCCTGCTGGATGATTACAGCATCAACCCCGCAAACTTCGGCATGAACACCCCCGTTGCCGCCTTCTTCAAGACGGTGGGCGGCGCAGCCTTCGGCTATATGCTGCCCATTCTGGCAGGTTTCATCGCCATGTCCATCGCCGACCGTCCGGGTCTTGCCGTAGGCTTTGCCGGCGGCGTGCTGGCTATGAACGGCACCAACTTCACCGACCTTGCCGCGGGCAGCACCACCGGCATCTCCGGCGGCTTCCTTGCAGCGCTGCTGGCAGGCTTTGCGGCGGGCTACATCGTGCAGTTCCTCAAAAAGATCACCGAAAAGCTGCCCGCCAGCCTGAACGGTATCCGCCCGATGCTCATCTACCCGCTGGGCGGCATTCTTATCGTAGGTGCGATGATGTGCGCCGTGAACCCGGTGATGGGTATGATCAACACCGCCATGACCGACTGGCTGAACGCACTGGGCGGCAGCTCCAAGGTGCTGCTGGGCGCTATCGTGGCCGGTATGATGAGCGTGGATATGGGCGGCCCGGTCAACAAGGCAGCCTACGTCTTTGGCACTGCAGCCCTTGCTTCCGGCAACTACGAGGTGATGGCGGCCGTCATGGTGGGCGGCATGGTTCCTCCCATCGCCATCGCCCTGTCCACTACCTTCTGCCCCCGCAAGTGGACGCCGGAAGAGCGCCGCAACGGCATCGTGAACTACGTCATGGGTCTGTGCTTCGTGTCTGAGGGTGCCATCCCCTATGCGGCAGCCGACCCGCTGCGCGTTCTGCCCAGCTGTGTTATCGGCTCTGCAGTCGCCGGTGCACTCTCCATGACCTTTGGCTGCGCACTGCGCGCACCCCACGGCGGCATCTTCGTGTTCCCGGTGGTGGATCACGCCGTGCTGTACTGTGTGGCGCTGGCTGTGGGCAGTGTGCTGGGCGCAGTGATCCTGAGCCTTGTCAAAAAGACCCAGTCTGCCGAGGTAAAGTAACAAGCCATTCTCTTCTCCATACGGATAAGTTCTCCATAAACGCAAAAGGGACTGCCGCACACCGCGGCGGCCCCTTTTGCGTTTGCACAAGCGCCATTTTCACAAAAAACCGGACAAGATACCGCCCAAAACGGCCTATCCTGCCGGAATTGCATTCTGCGCGTTGTTTTGCATTGCACCCCATCCCGGGCTGTGGTATACTTATGCTTGTGATTTAACGCCCGGGTATGGTGTGCCGGGCCACCAGAGAGGAAACGAACGATGAAAATAGGATTTGACAACGACAAATATCTTTCCATGCAGTCTGAGCATATCCGCGAGCGCATCAAGAAGTTTGACAATAAACTGTATCTGGAATTCGGCGGCAAGCTGTTCGATGATTACCACGCCTCCCGCGTGCTGCCCGGCTTTCAGCCGGACTCCAAGCTGCAGATGCTGCTGCAGCTCAAGGAGCAGGCCGAGATCGTCATCGTCATCAGCGCCGAGGACATCATCAGCAGCAAGGTGCGCGGCGACTACGGCATCACCTACGATCTGGACGTGCTGCGCCTGATCGACGCTTTTCAGGAGGTGGGGCTGTATGTGGGCAGCGTGTGCGTGACCAAGTACACCGCCGCCGCCGAGGTGGAAGCCTTTGAAAAGCGGCTGAACAGTCTGGGCATCCGCACCTTCCGCCACTACAAGATCCCCGGCTACCCCAACGACGTGGCACGCATCGTCAGCGACGAGGGCTACGGCCGCAACGAGTACATTGAGACCGAGCGCCCGCTGGTGGTCATCACCGCGCCCGGCCCCGGCAGCGGAAAAATGGCGGTCTGCCTGTCCCAGCTGTACCATGAATATAAGCGCGGCGTCAAGGCCGGTTACGCCAAGTTCGAGACATTCCCCATCTGGAACATTCCCCTGAAGCACCCGGTCAATCTGGCTTACGAGGCCGCCACCGCCGACCTGAACGATGTGAACATGATCGACCCCTTCCATCTGGAAGCCTACGGCGTGACCACCGTGAACTACAACCGCGACATTGAGATCTTCCCGGTGGTGAACGCCATGTTCGAACTGATCGCAGGCCAGAGCCCCTATAAGTCCCCCACGGACATGGGCGTGAACATGGCCGGCAACTGCATCGTGGACGATGCAGTCTGCTGCGAAGCTTCCCGCAAGGAGATCGTGCGCCGGTACTACAAATGCCTGTGCGAGCAGAAGATCACCGGCACCGCCAAGGAGAGCGAGCGCTATAAGCTGGAGCTGCTGATGAATCAGGCCGGGCTGACCATGGGTGCACGAGAGGTGGAAAAGCAGGCCCACGCCCGCAGCGAAGCCACCGGCGGCGCACCGGCTGCTGCCATTGAGCTGAGCGACGGTACCGTGATCACCGGCAAGACCGGCCCGCTGCTGGGTGCTACCGCAAGCGCCCTGATCAATGCGCTCAAGTATCTGGCGGGCATCCCGCAGGAGACAGATTTGGTCAGCGCAACTGCCATTGAGCCCATCCAGACCCTCAAGACCAACTATCTGGGCGGCAAGAACCCCCGTCTGCACACCGACGAAATCCTGATCGCCCTGTCCAGCTCTGCTGCTTCCAGCGAGCTTGCCGCAGCAGCCATGCACCAGCTGCCCAACCTCAAGGGCTGCGACGTGCACTCCACCGTGCTGCTTTCCAGCGTGGACAGCAGCACCCTGAACCGTCTGGGGATGTACCTGACCTGCGACCCCGTCTACGAGGAAGAGGACCGCAAGTACCATAAGCTGTAAAAAATAGCAATGCGAAAACTCCCCTGTTAAAGCCGTCTGGCTTTGGCAGGGGAGTTTTGGCTATTGCCTTGCTACTTGTCCGCAGATATGGTACACTTGTTCTGCTTAATTTTTATAGCGAATAGGAAAAGAGGAACAACAATATGGAACAACAACACAAGCGCAGCGCGTTCTCTGGTAAGATCGGGTTCGTGCTGTCGGCCGCAGGCGCTTCGGTGGGTCTGGGCAACATCTGGCGCTTCCCGTATCTGGCAGCCAAATACGGCGGCGGCATTTTCCTGCTGGTATACATTCTGCTGGCAGTTACATTCGGTTATACCATGATCGTGGCCGAGACTGCACTGGGACGCATGACCCACAAAAGCCCGGTCAGCGCCTACGCCCACTTCGGCAAGGGCAGGGGCATCCGGTTCGGCGGCTGGATCAACGCCATTATCCCTATCCTGATCGTGCCGTATTATTCGGTCATCGGCGGCTGGGTCATCCACTATCTGGCCGAGTACCTGTGCGGACGCGGCGGCAATCTGGCAGCGGAAGGCTACTTCTCCGCCTTTATCACCAACGGTCTGCAGGCCGAGCTGGCCTTTTTGCTGTTCAGTCTGTTCACGCTGGGCATTATCTTTGCCGGCGTGCGCAACGGCGTGGAGCGCGTCTCCAAGGTGATGATGCCGGTGCTGGTGGTGCTTTCGCTGGTCATTGCGGGCTATTCTGTCACTCGTCCCGGTGCGCTGGCGGGTGTAAAGTACTTTCTGGTGCCCAACCCCAAAAACTTTTCGTGGATGACTGTAGTCACCGCCATGGGGCAGATGTTCTACTCGCTGTCCATCGCCATGGGCATTCTGGTCACCTTTGGTTCTTATATGAAGAAGGATGTCTCCATCGAGGAGTCCACCGAGAATGTGGAGGTGTTCGATACCGCCATTGCCATCATGGCAGGTCTGATGATCATCCCGGCGGTGTTCGCCTTCTCCGGCGGCGACCCGGACACCCTGCAGGCCGGCCCTGCACTGATGTTCATTACCATCCCCAAGGTGTTTGCCAGCATGGGTCTGGGCACTGTGGTGGGTGTGCTGTTCTTTGTGCTGGTGCTGTTTGCAGCCATTACCAGCTCCATCGCCCTGACCGAGAGTGCCGTCTCCACCTTTGAGGACGAACTGGGCTGGGATCGCACCCGCTCCACCGTGCTCATCGGCGCCATCATGGTGGTGCTGGGCAGCCTGTCGGCACTGGGCTACGGCCCGCTGGCCGGGGTGACCGTGTTCGGGATGCAGTTTTTGGACTTCTTCGACTTTTTGACCAACTCGGTCATGATGCCCATTGCAGCCATTGCCACCTGCCTGCTGGTGTCCCGCGTCATCGGCGTGGAACAGATCGCGCAGGAGGTGGAGCAGGACGGTCAGCGGTTCCGCCGCAAGCCGGTGTTCAATTTTATGATCCGCTGGCTGTGCCCCATTTTTGCAGCTATCATTCTGGCAAGCTCGGTGGCAAACGCCTTGGGCTGGATCGCCATGTAAACGGTACGATTCCGTGGATGCGGCTCACGACGATCCACTTTTGCAGCTTGCCCCAGAGCAAAAGCCTTCCCCCTTGGGGGAAGGTGGCATTGCGTCAGCAATGACGGATGAGGGGGAATTACCCGTAAGCTGCTGCTTACCTGCGCCCTCATCAGTCACCTTCGGTGACAGCTTCCCCCAACCGGGGGAAGCCTTCATATAGAAGCTTTTTACAGGAAAACAGGACAAGGGGGCCCTTATGAAAATGGAAACCTTGAAGCAGCAGATCCTGACAGCAAAGGGTGACGTGCGGGCAGAGCTGGTGCTGAAAAACGCCCGGGTCATCAACGTGTTCACAAACGAGATCGAGCAGGCCGACGTAGCCATCTGTCAGGGCATCATCCTTGGCGTGGGGCACTACACCGGCGAGACCGAGCTGGACTTGCAGGGCAAGTATGTCTGCCCGGGGCTTGTGGATGGGCACATCCACATTGAAAGCTCCATGCTCTGCGGCCCGGCCTTTGAACAGGCGGTGCTGCCCCACGGCACCACGGCGGTGGTCACCGACCCGCACGAGATCTCCAATGTGGCCGGTACGGCAGGGCTGGACTTTATGCTGGAGACCACGAAAGATCTGGCGCTTTCGGTCTACTTTATGCTGCCCTCCTGCGTGCCTGCCACCGGGCTGGACGAGTCCGGCGCGGTGCTGGAAGCGGAGCAGCTGCGCCCCTATTACCAGCAGCCCCGGGTGCTGGGTCTGGCTGAGCTGATGAACTCCTACGGTACCGTGCGCGCGGACGAAAAGATCTTGCGGAAGATCTGCGACTGCACCGCTGCGGGCAAAAAGATCGATGGGCACGCACCCTTCCTCAGCGGGGAGGAGCTGAACGCCTATGTCGCCGCCGGGGTGCAGTCCGATCATGAATGCTCGGACATCCATGAAGCCATGGAAAAGCTGCGGCGCGGCCAGTACATCATGGTGCGGGAGGGCACGGCAGCCCAGAATATGGACAGCCTGCTGCCCCTGTTCCGGGAGCCTTATTGCAGCCGCTGTATGCTGGTGACCGACGACAAGCACCCCGGAGAACTGTTGCAGGGCGGGCACATCGATTATATCATCCGCAAGGCCGTTGCCGCCGGGGTAGACCCGGTGGTGGCGGTGCGCATGGGCACTCTTGTTCCGTGCCAGTATTTCGGTCTTGCGCACAGCGGCGCGGTAGCTCCCGGCTATACCGCCGACCTGATCGTGCTGTCCGATCTGGAAAAGTTCACGGTGGAGCAGGTGTACAAAAAGGGCAAGCTGGTGGCGCAGCAGGGCAAAATGCTGCACCCCGCCGCCCTTGCGGTGGACAAAGCACGGTTTGCGCGGGTGTTCGATTCCTTCAATATGGACGAGATCACCCCGGAGCAATTGCAGCTGAAACAGACCGGCACCCGGCAGCGGGTGATCTGCCTGACCCCGCATTCCCTGCTGACTACCGAAAAGATCGTTCCGTTCTGTCAGCACCCGGGCACAGCGCCCGGCGTGGACGTGACGCAGCAGATCGTCAAGCTGGCGGTGTTCGAGCGGCATCACCGCTCCGGTCATGTGGGCTTGGGCTTTTTGGGCAACTACGGCCTGCAACGCGGCGCAGTGGCTTCCAGCATTGCTCACGACTCCCACAACCTCATCGTGGCGGGCACCAACGATGCCGACATGGTGCTGGCGGGCAACACGGTGCGCAAAAATAAAGGCGGCCTTGCCTTTGCGTTGAACGGACAGGTAGTGGGCGAGCTGCCGCTGCCGGTGGCAGGGCTTATGAGCACCGAGAGCGCCGAAGCCGTGGAGGAAAAGCTGCAAGCGCTCAAGGCAGCGCTGAAAGCCCACGGCATCTCGGAGGACATCGACGCCTTTATGACCCTTGCTTTCGTCAGCCTGCCGGTCATCCCGAAGCTGCGGCTGAACACCTACGGCATTGTGGATGTGGATGCCCAGCAAATCGTCCCGGCGGTGTTCTGAAAAAAGTAGAAGAATAAAATTCAATGCGCCAGACCTGCGGGTCTGGCGCATTGAATTTTAGATAAATATTTTTTCAGCCTTTCAGCGGCATGATGCTCTCCGGCGCGGCACACAGGTGCTGCGGTGCGGCGGGCGCTGCCGAAGAAAGGCTTTTTTTGCTTACCTTCCACCACAGCTGCGCCGTGCCCTCCGGCGGCGTGCAGATGAGGTTCCAGTCAAAGGGATTCTCGCTGGTGGAAACGGCTTTTACCGGGATGGCGTTGGGCGCGTCCGCAGCGCAGGGCGTAAAGTCGTGGGCACGGATGCCCACAGCGGTGCAGCCCGCCGGGACGGGCAGCGCCAGCCGCAGGGTGGTGCCCCAGTTGTCCAGCCGGACGGTGTGGCTGTCCAGCGGGGTGCAGGGCAGAATGTTCTTGCAGCCGGTCAGCCGTGCGGCGGCAACGCTCTGCGGGTCGGCAAAAACGGCCTTGGTGCTGCCGGTGCGCAGCACCTGTCCTTCGTTCAGAACGATCATCTCTTTGCACAGGCGGTAGGCCTCGTCCCGGTTGTGGGTCACCAGCAGGGCAGTGCCCGCAAAGTTTGCCAGCAGGCTGCCTACCTCGCCCTCTACCTCCTCCCGCAGGTAGCTGTCCAGCGCGCTGAAGGGCTCGTCCAGCATCAGGATGCGGGGCTTGCCCACCAGAATGCGTGCCAGCGCGGCGCGCTGCTGCTGTCCGCCGGAAAGCTGGGCAGGGTAGCGTTTTGCAAGCGGCTCCAGCCGCATGGCGCGCAGCATTCCGGCGCAGGCGGCGCGGCGGGCGGCGGGGTCTTTTTCTGTCTTCAGGCCGCAAAGGACATTCTGCTCCACGGTCATGTTGGGGAACAGTGCGTAGTTCTGGAACAGCAGTCCCACGCCCCGCTGCTGCGGCGGCAGGTCGATGTGCTGTGCACTGTCAAACAGCACCCGCCCGTCCAGCACGATGCGTCCGCGGTCCGGCTTTACGATGCCTGCAATGCACCGCAATGTCATGCTTTTGCCGCAGCCGGAAGCTCCCAGCAAAGCGGTGGAGGTGTTGCCGGCGGTAAAGGCGGCGCGGAGGGTGAAGCCGTCCAGCTTTTTTTCAATGTTGATTTCAAGGCTCATTTCCGGGCACCCGCTTTCTGTTTTTTCTCCAGCAGGTTCACCGCCAGCAGCACCACCGCCGAAATGGCGATATCCACCAGCACCCACCGCATGGCACCCAGTTCATCGTTGGTGCGCCAGAGCTGGTAGACCGTGGTGGCGATGGTGGCGGTCTTGCCGGGGGTGTAGCCCGCGATCATGCTGGTAGCGCCGTATTCGCCCAGTGCCCGGGCAAAGGCCAGCACTGTGCCCGCCAGAATGCCCTGACGGCAGGCGGGCATCCGCACCCGCCAGAAGATCCATGTATCGGACTGTCCCAGCGTCTGCGCCGACCACGCCAGCGTTTCGTCAAAGCTTTCAAACGCGCCGCGCGCGGTGCGGTACATCAGCGGAAAAGCCACCACGATGGAGGCAAAGATGGCGCTGTACCAGTTCATGACCAGCTTTACCCCAAACTGCTCCATGAAAAAGATGCCCAGCGGCCGCTTTGCGCCGAAGAGCAGCAGCAGAAAGTAGCCCACCACCGTGGGCGGCAGCACCATAGGCAGGGTGAGCAGCACATCCAGCACACCCTTGACCACCCGGGGCAGACGGGCAATATAATAGGCCGCAAAAATGCCAAGAAAGAATACCGCTGCGCAGCTGATCAAAGCAATGCGCAGGCTGTTCCACAACGGATACCAGTCCATGCCTACTCCTTTATACGGCGCTGAAGCCCACGCCCTCGAATACGGTTATGGCCTTGTCGGTCTGTAAGTAAGCCAAAAACTCCTTGGCAGCCTCGGCGTTGGGGGCGGCCTTCAGCACGGCGGCGGGGTAGATGACCTGACCGCACATCTCTCTGGTGGCCTCGTCCACAGGGGTCAGACTGGCGCTGTAGGCATCGGTGCAGTAAACGACACCGGCATCCACGCTGCCCTCGGTGACCTGCGTGGTCACCTCCTTGACGTTGGAACCGTAGGTGATCACACCCGCAGCAGCCAGTGCGGCTTCGTCCAGCTGGTAGTAGGCAAGGATCTTCTGGGTGTACTGGCCCACAGGCACATCGCTGTTGCCCATGCAGAACAGGATATCCTGTGCCTTCAGATGCTCGGCCAGTGCGTCAAAGCTGTCAATGCCCTTGTCGCTGCCCTCCGGCACGCAGAGCACCACCTTGTTCTCCAGCAGGTCCACGCGGCTGTCGGCATCCACAAAGTCAAGGCCATCCTTGTTCACATCGGCAGAAGCGGTGATGTCCAGCTGGTTCATCTGCTTCTGACCGGCAGAGATGAACAGATCACAATCCGCGCCCTCCTGGATCTGGGTCTTGAGGGTGCCGGAAGAGTCGAAGTTGAAACGGAAGGTCACCTCCGGGTGCTCTGCCGTGTAGCTCTCGCCGAGAGCATTGAGTGTCTCAGTGAGGGAGGCGGCGGCAAACACGATCAACTCCACGCTCTGTGCAGCTTCCGGGGAAGCGGCGACAGAGGAAGCCACGGACGATGCTGCGCTGGAAGCAGCACCGCCGCAGGCGGTGAGGGCAGCGGCTGCACCGGCTATACCGGTAGCGGCCAGAAAACTCCGACGGGAAATGCGATGGTCGGTCATCTCTGTTTCTCCTTACTTCAAGTAAAAAATAGTATATTTCTACGCCCCGTAAAGGAAAACAGGGCAGAAAACCTTACTTGCGGGCGCACTCGCCGTCCAGACCCGCGGCGATGCGTACCCCGTGCTCCAAGCTGGGCAGGATGTACTCCAGATTCTCCTGCACTGCCTTGGGGCTGCCCGGCAGGTTGACGATCAGGGTCTTGCCGCGCAGTACGCTGACGCCACGGCTCAGCATCCCGCGCGGGGTGATGCTCAGGCTGTGGTAGCGCATAGCTTCGGCAATGCCGGGGGCGTTGCGGTCGGCCACAGCGCAGGTGGCTTCCGGAGTGATGTCACGGGGGGAGAAGCCGGTGCCGCCGGTGGTGAGCACAAGGTTCACCTGACGGCCGTCTGCCATGCGGATGAGCTGCGCTTTCAGTGCCTTGGCCTCGTCCGGTAAAATCATGGTCTCCTCCACCACATAGCCTGCGGCGGTAAGCATCTCTACAATCAGCGGGCCGCTTTTATCCTCCCGCTCGCCGCGGCTGCCCTTATCCGAAAGGGTGATAACGGCAGCGCGCAGGGGCGGGTTTTCCAGTGCGGGCAGCAGGGTCACCTCGTCCCCCACATGGATCTCGCCGCCGGTGAGCACCCGGGCGAATACGCCCTCGTGGGGCATGATGCACTCGCCGGTCTGCTGCTTGATGACGCAGTCGTTGTGGCACTCTTTGCCGATCTGGGTCATTTCCAGCACCACGTCCCCGATGGCGAACCGGCTTGTCACCGGCAGATTGCGGAAATCGAAGCCCTCGATGACCAGATTTTCGCCGAAGGCACCGTAGTCCACCCAGATCTTCTTGCGGAACGTCTCGATTTTTTCGGCGCTGAGCATACTGACCTGACGGTGCCAGCTGCCGCCGTGGGCGTCCTCCACGATGCCCCATTCCGGGGTCAGGACGGCGCTGGGCACCTCGGTTTTTACGGTGCCCCGCTTGGGGCTGGTACAGATTGCCAGAAGCTTACCCATAGTTATTTATCCTCCAATGCGATACATCCCGCGGGTAGCGGGCATGGAACTGTCGTCAAAATGGTGTTCCCGGGGCTTTGCCCAGATGGTCTCCCGGATGGCGGCCAGCAGCTGTGCGTCGTCCGCGCCGCTGCGCAGCAGGGCGCGCAGGTCGCACCCGGTCTCACTGGCAAGGCAGGGGCGCAAAAAGCCCTGACTGGTCAGCCGCACACGGTTACAAGAAGCGCAGAATTTGCCGTGCACCGCTGCAATAAAGCCGATGCTGCCCTGCCAGCCCGGCACGGTGTAGTACACCGCCGGGCCGTCACCCAAGGCGTGCTCCTGCGCAGCAGAAAGGGGCGCAAGCTCCGGCCAGCGCCGGGCAAACCGCGCCCGCAGTTCCGGGCCGGAGATGCAGGGCATGGAAGCGCCGTAGCCGATGGGCATCATCTCAATGAACCGCACCTGCATGGCGTTGTCCTTTGCCAGAGCGGCGAGCTGTTCCAGCTCACCCTCGTTGACGCCCGCCTGCGGCACGCAGTTCAGCTTGACGGGCAGACCGCTTTGCAGCGCCGCCTGCAAGCCCGCCTGCACGGCGGCAAAATCGTCCCGGGCGGTGATCTGCCGGAACACCTCCGGGCGCAGGGTGTCCAGACTGATGTTCACGCTGTCCAGCCCGGCGTCCAGCAAAGCGGGCAGCTGCTCTGCCAGCAGCACCGCGTTTGTGGTCAAAGTGACCCGGCGGATGCCCGGAGTCTCTTTAAGCCCGGCAACCAGCTGCGCCACGTTCTTGCGCACCAGCGGCTCGCCGCCGGTCACCCGCACGGTGTCGATGCCGCACCGGGCAAACAGTGCGGCCAAGCGCAGAAATTCCTCGTAGGTCAGCACGGCTTCCCGCTCCAGCTTTTCCACGCCGTCCGGCATACAGTAGCGGCAGCGCAGGTTGCACAGGTCGGTCACCGACAGGCGCAGATAATGGATCTCGCGCTGGTAACGATCAAACATAGCCGCCCTCCGCCCGGATATAGTGACCGCTCTTGCCGCCGGTCTTTTCCACCAGATGGATCTCGCCCAGCTCCATGCCCTTATCCACGGCCTTGCACATATCGTAGATGGTCAGCAGCGCGGTGGAAACGCCGGTCAGCGCTTCCATCTCCACGCCGGTCACGCCGCTGGTTTTTACGGTGCAAAGGGCTTCCACGGCCTGCCGCTCGGGCAGCAGACGGAACTCGATGCCTACCTTGGTCAGGGGCAGCGGATGGCACAGGGGGATCAGCTCGCTGGTGCGCTTGGTGGCCATGATGCCCGCAATGCGCGCCACGCCCAGCACATCGCCTTTTTTCACAGTGCCGCTCTGCACTGCGGCAAAGGCTTCGGCGTTCATGGTAATAATGCCGTGGGCAATGGCTTCCCGGGTGGTGACGGGTTTTGCGCTCACGTCCACCATCACGGCATTCCCGGCGGCATCAAAATGTGTCAGATTATTATCATTCATAAAGATCGTATCTTTCTTATTTTAAAATGAATCAAATTTGCAAACGTCCTCGCCCTCTCAGGCTCATTTCATTCGCCAGCTCCCCCAAAGTGGGAGCCCTTGGCAGTCCACGCAAACTTCATCTCTTTGCCAAGGCCTCTCCCTTTGGGAGAGGTGGCACGGCGTAAGCCGTGACGGAGAGGGCGAGCAAGCTGCCCTTAGCAGTGCCCAAAGCCGCAGTTCGGCCAGTGGCACACTTCGCAGTTCAGGCACAGGCCGCCTTCGCCCAAGCGGGCGATATCCTCGGCGGTGATGGGGTCATCTGCCAGCAGGCGAGGCAGCAGCAGGTCAAAAATGGTGCGCTTGGCGTACATCACGCAGCCGGGCAGACCGCACACCGGCACACCGTCCAGATAGCTGACAAGGAACATCGCGCCCGGCAGCACCGGTGCACCGTAGGTGATGATATCCGCCCCGGTGTTTTTGATGGCAAGCGGGGTGCGGTCGTCGGGGTCCACGCTCATGCCGCCGGTGGTAAAGATCAGCTCACACCCTGCGGCCTTGGCTTCCAGAATGGCGGCGGTGATCCCGGCGGGGTCGTCATCGCAGACCTTGTGGAAAACCATCTCGCAGCCGTAGACGGCCAGCTTGCTTTGCAGGATGGGAGTGAATTTATCCTCGATGCGTCCCTTGAACACCTCGCTGCCGGTGGTGATGATGCCCACCTTCTTAGCCTGCATGGGCAGCACGTTCAGGATAGGCTCTGCCCCGGCAGCGGCCTGCATGGCGTCCATCTTCTCCTGCTCGATGACCAGCGGGATGATGCGGGTACCGGCCAGCTTCTGGCCCTTTTTCACCGGCAGGTCGCCGTGGATGGTGGCGATCATCATCTGCGGGGTGTTGTTCACAGCCATTAGCGCCCTGCGGTTGATCTTCAACAGGCCGTCGCAGTCCGCAATCAGCTCGATCTTCCCCTCTTTCGGCGCAGTGCCGTGGATATTTTTGCCCGCAGCGGCCTTGTACAGCAGGGCGGCTGCTTCGTCCTCGTGGAGGATGCCGGGGTGCTTTTCCCAGACGTAGAGGTTCTCCTTGCCGATGGAAAGCAGCACGGGAATATCCTCGGGCTGGATGACGTGCCCTTTGCGGAAGCGGGCATCCTTGTACTCGCCCGGGATGATCTGGGTGATATCATGGCAGAGCACCTGCCCTGCGGCGTCAACAGTACGGATCAGTTTCATGATGGCATTCTCCTTACAGCGCGGGCATCTGGGCTTCGATCCAGTCTGCCAGTGCCGGAATATCGTTCAGGTCAAAATCTGCGCCGGGGATATCCCCCACCACCGCCAGCGGCTGGAAGGAGACGGGCGCATCCGAAATGGCGCTGCACACCACCTCGATCTTCGGCCAGCCGCTGGATTTGAACCCTTCCAGCAGCACAAGGTCGTAGCCGTGACGCTCGAACAGGGCAAGCAGATCCTGCTCGGTCAGGCGGAATTCCTCGGTCAGCAGGTAGCGCGTGCCGGAGTAGACCGCCACGCCCTCGGCACCGGCTTCCCGCAGACGGTAGCTGTCGGTGCCGGGCACGTCCGGGGTAAAATCGTGGCCGTCGTGCTTGATGACGCCTACCTTCAGCCCCTGGCTGCGCAGCACGGGCAGCAGCTTTTCCAGCAGGGTGGTCTTACCGCTGTTGTGCACCCCGCTGACCGCCAGCACCGCCGGGCGCTTGAGCGCCTGTGTTTCGGCCAGCGCCTGTTTTTGTTCACTGTACAAAGCAAAGCACCTCCACTTCTGTACCGGGTTCCACCGGCCCGCTGCCGGCGGGGATCTCCACCAGACAGTTGCAGCCCATCATGGCGGACAGCGCACCGGAAGAGTGCGCCTCGGCGTTGCCCGCGCCGGGCAGCGTTACCTTGCCGCCGTAGGCAGTCGCCCGCAGATAGCGGTTGCCCTTGCTGGGTTTAGAAAAGCCATTGGTCAGGGTGCAGACGGTGCGGGCGGGGATGCAGTTCTCCTCCCGGCGTCCGGCGGCGCGCAGCAGCGCGGGGATGGCGTACTGCTCCAGCGTGGCAGCGGCGGCAAAGGGGTTGCCGGACAGGCAGAACACCAGCTTACCGTTAAGTGTAGCCGCCAGCATGGGGCTGCCGGGTTTCTGGGCTACGCCCTCCACCAGAAGCTGTGCACCCAGCTTTTCCAGCACAAGGGGCAGATAGTCCTTCTGCCCCACCGAGACGCCGCCGCTGGTAATGACGGCATCGCAGCGGGTCAGCAGCTCCTGCATTTTACCGGTGATGACCTTCGGGTCATCGGAGCACTGCTGCCGCTCCACGGCAAAGCCCAGCTGACGCAGCCGGGCTGCGTTCTGGGTGCCGTTGGCATCGTAAATTTTACCGGGTGCCCACGGTGCGCCGGGTTCCAGCAGCTCGCTGCCGGTGGAAAGGATACCCACGGTCAGCGGGCGGCAGACCGTTACTTCAGCGTAGCCCTGCCCGGCCAGCACGCCCAGATGGGCGGGGGTAAGTACCGTACCGGCAGGCGCGATGACCGCACCGGCGGCTACATCCTCACCCCGGAACACTACGTTTTGCAGCGGTTTTACGGCGGCATAAAGCTGCACAGTCTCTTCGCCGCTGTCGGTCAGTTCCTGCATCAGGATGCAGTCTGCGCCCTCCGGCAGGGGAGCTCCGGTCATGATGCGGGCAGCACAGCCTGCAGGCAGCGCCGCAGCCGGGGCATCGCCCGCGTAAAGCTTCATCACCACCGGCAGGGTGACCGGGTTCTCCCGGCTTGCACCGGCGGTATCCGCACTGTGCAGGGCGTAGCCGTCCAGCGGGCTGCGGTCAAAGGGGGGCTGGTCCATCCGGGCGCAAATGTCACTGGCGGCAATGCGCCCGCAGGCGGCTTCCAGCGGGATGGTCTCCGGGGACGGAGAAGGCAGAAGCGCTGCCGCGTCCAGCACGCTGCGCAGCGCCTGAACGGGGGAGCAGAAAGGCTGATTCATTATAACTTCCTCCATAGACCCGCTCTCCCGGCCTGCTATGGCTCAGGCGGGGGAGCAGGGGTATTCTTTTTTCAAAAAAGGCAGGTGAAAAAGAAGCGGAGACGTCTTGACTGGAAAATCAAAACGCCTCCGCAGAATATCCCCACAAAACCGGCAGCGGCAGTTTGCAGTCTGCTACGCCGGTGGCAGCCTTTGGCTATGCGCCGCCCTTGCAGTGGCAGCACACAGCCAAAAAGCACCTGTGAAGATGGGAGGAGTTCTTTTTTTCAAATTGCAGCGTTTCTTCTGCGGGAAGGCGGTGGGGTTTCCCCCGCCACCCTTGAATGCCCGCCCTTGCGGGTGCAGCATTGCGGCGCGGTGTCCTGCTCTTTGTGGGAGTTTAGACACCTTTGCTCAAAGAAGCTCTTATACCCTGATTCAATTGTAGTTTATGGTTTAATCGCAGAAATCGTCCACGTCGCTGATGGCCTTGGCGTAGCGGCGGGTGAGGTGCTTGGTGGAAAAGAGAAACCGCTCGTTCTGGTTGTTGGTCAGCTCCTCGATATCGGCATACTCCGGGTTCTCCTGCATGGCCTTCCAAGTCTGCTCGACGACCTCCGGCGCAAGGCCGTAGGGGGAGCGCTGGAAGTACTTGAGCGGGGTAGCGCTGGGATAGATGCGGGCGTTGAACCGCACCATCTCAGCGAACATCACACACAGATCCTTGTCCTCGATGAGCTGCGCGATCATGGCGTAGTTATCGCTCATGTTGGCATTGGAATAGTAGTAGGTGTCCTTTGCACCCGCGCGGGTGACGATATCGGTGCACTGGGGGTCTGCGGGCATCTGCGCCAGCAGCTCGTCGGCGTTTTCCACTTCCTCCAGCAGCAAAGCGTGGGGGGTAAGCAGCGCAGCCGCAGAGCGGGCGCGGATGTAACCTGCCAGCTCCTGTGCAGGGGTCAGCTGGGGCAGTTCCGGGGCGGTCTTGGTGGGCTGATCCGCAAAGGGATCGTTTTCTGCTTCCGGCTCACTTGCCAGAAAATCCAGCAGCTCCGGCTTTGCAGCATCGGGCTGCGCAGCCCCGGCGGCTTCGGGTGCGGTTTCAGCGGCCTGCTTTGCGGCAAGCTCGGCGGTCTCCCGCTCCACTGCGGCGATCACGTCCTCGCCGGTCTTGGCGGCGCTGCCGTCAAAGGTACTGCCGGTCTCCTTCAGGCGGCGGGCAGTCTCGCTTGCAGCGTCGATATCGAACACCTCTGCCTTGGGCTTTTTCTTGGCGGCCAGCTCTGCCTTTTGCAGCTCCAGAACGGCCTGTTCCGGGTCTACGCTGCCATCCACTGTGGTGGTGTAGCCGGGTTTACGTCTGCCAAACAACATGACGGTCTTTCCTCTTTCTATGGGATTTATCTGTTGGATTTATTCAGCTGCTGCGGTGTTCTGGGCGTAGATGCCGCGCTTTTCCAGATCGTCAGCCATGTCAGCCAGATCATACTTCTCCAGCGTCTCGCGGGTGGGCACACCGGTGGTGCGGTCCCAGCCAAAGACGTCGTAGAACAGATCCTTTGCCTTCTCCATGTCGGCGCGGTCCAGCTTGGTGGTGCCTTCCTCAAATGCCTTGAAGTCGGGGTCCTTATCAAACACCCAATCGCAGATGGCGTCGTGCTCCTGCCGCAGGTTTGCACTGCCGCAGTTCTGCTGGAAGCTGATGGCGGTCATCACGCGCAGCATCTGGGTGATGCGGGCACCGTCCTCCTGCAG
>ENA-UEPJ01001843-UEPJ01001843.1-human-gut-metagenome-genome-assembly--contig:-NODE-1843-length-24041-cov-11.698673_pt1 | contig 24041 bp, 23 predicted proteins | sample MGYA00242890_ERZ507896 | MGnify/ENA primary metagenome ERZ507896 (study PRJEB26167, sample SAMN06115508) | human gut metagenome | host: Homo sapiens | place: China:Qinghai | collected 2015-08-20... | reverse complement strand
GGGGAGGAGAAACTTTCTGAAGAAAGTTTCTCCTCCCCCTCCCCAATGTTCCTCCACCTTTTACTTAAAACCCGATGGTCTTGCTTTCCCCCCACGTAATCGCCGGATGCTTGGGATCGGCGTTCCAGAGGGCTTCGCGCACGGTCATCTTCCGGGCGTCGGTATCAATGCTCACCACCTGAAAGGAAAGGAGCTTCTCGTCCTTGCTGGACGCATTGCCCTTCATGGGAGAATCCACGCGGAACACGGGCATGGCGATGTCGTTGTCCGGGCCGCCCCACGTGTAGAACTCGTTGTAATTCTCGTTGCCGTGGAAATACGCAACGATGGAGGGATGCTTCTTGAGGAACGCCGCAAGCTCCCGGTGTTCCTTGACCGGGATTTCCTTGGCCTTTTGAACGCTGGACACGTCGGAAACCAGATTCTCGAACTTGTCCTTGGCGTTGATGTCCCCGGAACCGTTGGGATTGATGAGGTGCTTGGCTTCAATATCCGGCTGATCGTGGGTGAACAGCAGCACCGGCTTTCCGGAAGGGACGTTGGCCAATTGCGCGTCGAGCCATGCCCGAGCCGCGCTGTCGGGCCACATCTGCACGAAAAGCAGACGCACGCCGCCGTATTCCCGGTTCAGGAACACCTTGTCCCGCTTGGCGTCAAAGGCTTCGGGCGCCAGCGAAGTGTTGTTCGCGCGATTGTACATGGCGAGCAGAGAGCCGTTGTCCTTCGCCGGGGTCATCGCCTTGTAGAACCCCACAGCGTTGGTCACGTCGTGGTTGCCGGGAATGGCCAGCACTTCAGCCGCCTTCCCCGCACGGTCCTTGAGCGAAACGCCGTTGATATACTGCTTCTCGAACAGGTCCCAGCACTCCGTGGCCGAGGGGATCAGGCGCTCGTCGGTCCCTTCCATGCGGTTGGCGATGTCTCCGGTGGAGATCACCGCATCGGCCCACTGAACGGGCTGTCCGGCCCGGACGCCGCCGTCCTCGGGAAGCGAGATCCCGGGAAGCGTATTGATGGCCTGCACCATCGCCGCGTTGACTTCGCGGGAGGACACCTTGTCCAGCCCACGGAATGCCTTACGGGTGATCCCGTAATGCTGGTCAGAGGTATAGACAAACTGAACCAGCTCGGCCCGTGCCGGAGCCAGCAGGCTCATCAGCAGAAGCAGTGCGGCCACGGCACCCATGAGGCCCTTGTTCAACAGTCTGCCGGAAAGTCGATACGTCATTTTCATTCTCCGAATAAAAGTTTGGCCCGTCTAGAGACAGGCCAAACTGATACGCCGCTTCCGTGACGCCTTGGCGAACGGACGGATACAATTCCGTGAAGGACGAAACGAAAACCCTCCCCCGTTTGGACGGAGGAGGGAAACTTACTCCGCCACGTATCCCTGCGCCTCCGCAAGGCCGAGAATCGTATTGGCGTAGATATCTATACGGTTATAGGTCTTGATGACCTTCTGCTTCTGGGCGCGGGTCGCCGCCTTGTTCCAGCCGTGCTGCGCGAGGTAGTTGGCGAGGCTCGCCACGGCGTCGGGCACGGTAAACAGGTTCACCACGCCGTCCCCGTTGCCGTCGGCTCCGTAGTGGCTGATATTCGTGGGCATGAACTGACACAGCCCGATAGCCCCGTAAATGGAGCCCGGCATGGCCAGCGCGTCCTCGCCGGACGAGCGGATATTCTTGAGCAGAGCGACCAGTTCCTTGTAGGCCCAGTCCGAACGCTGCTCCATGCGCTGCTGAATCCAGTTTTGGCGATCGGCCGCTGTGGAGCCGGGAAGCTGCGCCACATACGTGGAAATGGCCTCGGGCCGCCGGGATGAGGCCATGCTCGCCAGCGTGTAGAACGCCTTCTCCTTGCCCAAGAACGTGCCGAGGCGGGTTTCCACGAACAGGAGCGACACGGAAATCTGACGCGGCACGCCGAACGTCCGTTCGGCATAATCGAAGGCCGGCTTGTTGGCCTCAAGGAAGGCCCGGCATTTCTCCACGTTCTCGGCGGTGATCACGCCGGGATAGACCAGCGGCTTGGGCCGGGCGGGCGTTGTGGGCTTTGAGGACGGCGGCGTGGGTTTCGGCTTGGGAGCGAAGGCCTTGGTATACAGCTCCTTGATCTTGCGGCCCATGGGGTCCTGCGACGGCATGCCCATTGAGGCGAAGAGCGCCGGCAAATCCGGGCCGTCCAGACCGTCGGCACGCAAGCGCTGGTACAGGGGCAGCCATGCCGAGGGGATCGCGCCGTTTGTGTACGAACCCTGATAGGACGGATATTGAGGCGGCTGCACTTGCACGCCGGATTGCGCGTACACGATCCGGTTCTGCGCGCACCCCGCTCCAGCCAACGCCAGCAAAAGCAAAACGGCGCTCAAAGTACGCCGCATCACGGAACTCTCCAAAACACTCTCCTGTTTTTGCATTGAATAGGGAAACGACCCTCTTCAAAAAAGACGGTTCACCACGTCTTTCTAAACGTTATCCGCCCCTCCAATTCTCCCAGTCCATAAAATCCCTGCTCCCGGCCTCTCCACAGGCCCAAAAGACCAACAGGGAAAGCCGCGAACAGGGATTCGATAAACGTGAAGTTTTGCGGGTGGGGGTCCGGGGGAGGACGCTCCTTTCAAAAAGCGCCCTCCCCCGGTTATGCTTTACACATTCTGCAACACCCAGGACACCCTGCCGAGGATACGCCCCGGGCAGTCCTGAGGGAGCAACGCCACGCCGGGATGGGCGGGCTGTTCCGTCCTCAGGATGAAACGGTCATGATCGCCGTCGAGGAACAGGCGCTTAAGCGCCACGCCCTCATGCGGCATGTATACGGCGTACACTTCGCCGGAAATGGGGTGCGTACGCGAAGTATCCACCCCGACATAAGCCCCGCGGCGGACCAGCGGGGAAAACGAATCCGATTCGATATGAAACACGAGCGTCTGCGCATTGACATAGGACTGCGGCAGGGCAATCTTGCCCGAAGTCTGCAAATCCGGGGCGGGATGCCCCTCTTCATACGCGCATTGCGTCGAATAGACCTTAGTCAGCGTGCTGATGGCGTTGGGGTCCGCATAGTGGGCCGGTTCCTCGTGGAACCCTTCCGGCGGGCCTTCGACCGGCGTGTATACCTGATCGATCTTCAGGAACATCGGGCCGGTGCCGCTCTTGATCCAATCGGGGTTGAGCCCGAACTTTTCGAACAGTTTCATGTACCAGTCGGAAGGGATCGAATTCCGACGCTTCGCATCCGAAATGCTTGACTGCCGTATTTCAAGCACGGCGGCCAGTTCCGTTTGGGTTCTGGCATTCGTCGCACAACGGATGCGGTCATAAACTTCCTGAAAAAACGTCATTGAAAAACTCCATACCCCCGGGGTTATCTGATGGGGGCGAGGAAAGGGTCATCGTTCGTAATCACAATGCGGGAATTTTGCTCGAAGCCCTTCTTGAGCGCTTCAAGCCCGCGCTGAAACTTATAGAAGTCCGGGGCGCGGGAAAAAGCTTCCGCAAAAACCCGTGCCGCCGTCGCATCGCCCTCACCACGGATGACGGATGAACGGCGGTTGGCCTCTGCCAGTATAACTGCCCGTTCCCTGTCTGCTTCGGAACGGAGTTTTGTCGCTTCTTCGACACCTTCGGAGCGGTACTGCTTGGCCTGGCGCTCGCGTTCGGCCCGCATCCTTCCGAAAATGGCCCGCTGGTTTTCGGCGGGCAGGTCGGTGCGCTTGATGCGCACGTCAACAACTTCAATACCATACTCTTTCATGATGTCCGAAGCGCGGCGGGTCACGTCGGCCATGATACCGCTGCGTTTGCTCGAGACGACCTCGGTCAGGCTGTGCCGACCAACCTGGGCGCGCAACTGGGAGTACACCACGTCGTCAAGACGGGCCTGGGCTCCCGGGATCGTGCGCACCGATCTGTAGAACTGCAAGGGATCGATGATCCGCCAGCGAGCGTAGTTATCGAGAACTATAGCCTTTTTATCGCTGGTCAAGGCCTCTGCGGCCCTTGCCTCATAATCTAATACGCGCGCGTCGAAACGCACGACGGTTTGGATAAGCGGAATCTTGAAATGCAGGCCCGGCCCGAACACCTTGTCCACGGGATCGCCGAGCTGGATCACCAGCGCCTTTTCCGTCTGATTGACGATAAAGATGCTCTGGGAACCGATCAGAACCAGAATGATGATCAGGCCGATCAGAAAGGGAAAACGCTTTTCCATCAGTTATTCCCCCTCGGTCTGCTCAGGGTTGCTTCCGGAAGCTGGGTCCCGGAAGATTGTTCTTGGGGCGCAACCTTCCCGGCGGACGGGGCGGATTGCATGAGCGGCAACAGCGGCAGCACGCGATCGGCGGCGTCCTTCGGGAGAACGAGCTTTTCCATGCCGGGACGGCTGAGAATTTCTTCCATAGTTTCAAGATACATGCGCTGCTTCGTGACGTCCTTGGCCTGCTCGTACTCCTTGAGGAGCGCGAGGAAGCGGTTGGCTTCGCCCTCGGCGTTGCGGATACGGGTTTCCTTGTAGGCCTGCGCCTGGTTCTCCACCTCGGCGGCGAGGCCGCGCGCCTTGGGGATGAGCTCGTTGCGGTAGGCTTCGGCTTCGTTGATGATGCGGCTCTTGTCCTCGCGGGCGCTGGCGACGTCCTTGAAGGCGTCGCTGACTTCCTTGGGCGGGTGGACGTCCTGAAGCTGGACAGCTATGACGCGCACGCCGACCTTGTAACGGTCGAGGATTTCCTGCAGAAGCTGCGTGGCTTCCGTCTGGATCTGGAGCTTGCCGTCCGTCAGCGCGGAGTCGATGAGGCTGTTGCCGATGACTTCGCGCATGGCGGCTTCCGCGGCGTTTTTGACCACGGCGGCCTGATCCGTCACATTGAACAGATATTCCACCGGATTCTTGATCTGGTACTGGACGCTGAACTGTACGTTGACGATGTTTTCGTCGCCCGTGAGCATACCGGACTCTTCGGGCAGGGAACGGTTCGCCCCCTGCTGGAAAGTGCGGCCCTGCCCTACGGAGCGGAAGCCCACTTCCACACGCTGGACTTGCGTGACTTTGGGCTTGTAGACGGTTTCTATGGGAAAAGGCAGCGCGTAATGCGGGCCGGCTCCGACCGTACGGTCGTATTTGCCGAAGCGCAGGACAACGCCCTCTTCATCGGGATTGACGATATAGATGCCGGAAAGCAGCCATACGGCGACGAGCGCGACAAGGATCCACTTGACCTTGCCGCCGGCGGGCGCGGAAAGATGGGGCAGGCGCTTGAAGGCGTCGGAGAACTTCTCGTAGTCCGGCCCCTTGCCGCCGCCGTTGCCGCTCCCACTGCCGAAAGGCAGCTCTTCGTCGTTCTTATTGTTATTATTGTTGTTATTACTGTTGTTATTGCTGTTACCCCAGTTCTGCCTCTGCCGTTTCTCTTGGAGCTTGTCCCAGTCCCAGTTCATCAAGATTCCTTATATGGCCAGAAAAACTCCTCCGTGCCGGAACATGCGGGGCGCACCGGCACAGGCCGGGCATCGCACGTCCCCTTCGGAGGGGGGCAAATCCATCCGGGCGCAGGCGGGATCCGTCCGTTCCGGGATTGCCTGCCAAATGGATTCAGAGTTTACAAAATATAGGTCATCCTGCACAGACGGTCAAGTTCATTTAGTTTTTTTCTTCCAAGAACGCGACTTTCGCCGTTCTAACGACCAGAAGGCACGCATTATCCTGTTGCCGTCCGCCAAGCCTTTTTCCTTCTCATTTGCGGGCGGAGGGGGTGTCTGCTATAAAAAGGGTTGCGGCCACTCCAATCTCAAACGCATCAAGGCCGCATCATATGAAAACCGGCCGATACGGTTCTTTATGTACTCAACGCCTCTCTTTTTCTAACATGCCGTACACACTTTGCACGCCTTACAACGGGCACATCCGGAGGAAAAAAATGAACGCAGGCAACGTATTTCGCGCTTATGATATTCGCGGCGTCGTGGACAAGGATTTCAACGCCGAATGGGTGATCCATCTCGGGAAAGCCTGCGGCACCTATCTGGCCGGCAGGGGCATCAGCAGCGCGGTCATCGGCTATGACTGCCGCCACTCCTCGCCCGCGTATCACGACGCGCTTGTGGAGGGCATCCTGTCCACCGGGACCGATGTGATCAGCATCGGCATGGTCCCCACTCCCGCGCTCTATTTTGCGGTCAAGCACCTCAACCGGCAGGGCGGCGTCATGATCACCGCCAGCCACAACCCGCCGGAATACAACGGGTTCAAGGTATGGGCCGGACAGTCCACCATTCACGGCGAAGAAATCCAAAAGATCAAGGCCATTTTTGAGGAAGGCGCCTTCGCCGAGGGCACGGGGACGGCTTCGCGCATCGACATCATCCCCACGTACAAGCAAGATATCCTCAGCCGCTTCAAGCTGGCCCGCCCGGTCAAAGTGGTGCTCGACGGCGGTAACGGCGCGGGCGGTGAAATCTGCGCGGACATCCTCACCAAACTCGGCGCAACGGTCATCCCCATGTTCTGCGAGCCGGACGGCGATTTCCCCAACCACCACCCCGATCCCGTCGTAGAGGCCAACATGCAGGCGCTCATGGCCCGCGTGAAGGAAGAAAAGGCCGATCTCGGCATCGGGCTGGATGGAGACGCCGACCGCCTCGGCATCGTCGATCCCGACGGGCGCCTGCTTTTCGGCGACGAAGTCCTGTCCCTCTACGCCCGTGAGCTGCTGACCCGCAAGCCCGGCTCCACGGTCATCGCGGACGTGAAGTGCTCCAGCCGCCTTTTCAACGACATCAAGGCGCACGGCGGCACCCCCATGATGTGGACCACCGGGCACTCCATCATCAAGGCCAAGATGCAGGAAGTCGGCGCTCCGCTCGCCGGTGAAATGTCCGGCCACATGTTCTTTGCCGACAACTGGTACGGCTTTGACGACGCCATCTATGGCTCGGCCCGGTTTGTCGCCCTCTTCTCGGCGCAGGACAAGCCCATGACCGAACTCCCCGGCTGGCCCGCGTCCTTCGCCACCCGCGAAATCAACATCCCCTGCCCGGACAACGCCAAGTTCGCCGTGGTCGAAAAGGTGAAAGCCCATTTCCGCGCCCTCTACGACACCATCGAGCTGGACGGCGCGCGCGTGAATTTCCCCCACGGCTGGGGGCTTGTCCGCGCGTCCAACACCCAGCCCGTCCTCGTCACCCGCTTCGAAGCGGACAGCGCCGAGGCCCTTGCCGCCATCCGCGAAGAGATGGAAACCCCGCTGAAGAAGTGGATTGAGGAAGCCGAGTAAGAAAGGAAATTGGGGAAGGGAGGGGGAACTTTCTAAAGAAAGTTCCCCCTCCCTTCCCCAAACCCCATCCCTCCCCCTTCAAAGACTTTTGACCTTATCGAATCCCTCTTGTCGGCTTTCCGCGAAAAAACGTTGTGTCGCCTGCCATTCGGCAAAGGCAAAGCAACGCGGCTTGTCCACCATTCCAAAAGGATTTTCCAATGCCCTGTTTGAAGGCGGTTACACCGCACCATATCGTTCAAGCCGAGGAAGCGGACTTGGAGGCAATACTGGAGTTGCAGCGGCTGGCGTATCAAGGCGAGGCTAGGCTGCTCAACGATTTTTCCATTCCACCGCTCATGCAGACGCTTGAGGAAATGAAGGAAGAATTCAGAAGCGGCATATTCTTGAAGGCGGTTGATGAGAAAGGGAAGATTGTGGGGTCCGTTCGGGGTACTTTGCGGGGAGATACGCTGCTGATCGGAAAACTGATGGTACATCCGGAACATCAGGGAAACGGCCTCGGCTCCTGTCTGCTCCAAGAACTGGAAAAAAACTGTCCCGCGCCACGGCTGGAACTGTTCACCAGCAACAAGAGCCTGCGCAATCTTTGCCTGTATGAGCGCAACGGCTACACCCGCTGCGCCGAAAAAGCCGTATCCCCAGCGCTGACGCTCATCTTTCTTGAAAAAAAGCCCTCTCATCCGGCCAGCGCACAGAATCCTGTGTGAGAGATCCGTTTCCCTAAAAGCAAAGGGAGACAGCCTGCCCCAAATCTCCCCGGAAGAAGAACGAGGAAAAGGCTGGCCTCTTCCTTGTTCGCTGTATCCTTGCTACCCTTTTTTATACCCCATGCCGGGCTCTCCGGCCTTGACGAGACGCTTGCCGGAAATATGCTCTATATTCAGGCGGAACACCCGGATCTTGTCGGCGGCGCGGTTGGCGTACTCTTCCGAGCTGATGGTGGAATATTTGTCGCCCACAACCTGCGCACAGCGGACTTTCTCTTCGCGGTCCTCAATTTCCTCAAGAAGCCCGGATACCATGACGCTCTTGTACTCAATGGAAAATTCTTCGGGCAACACATTCGTTTCCTGCACCGCCACAAAATGCGCCCGTGGATTCGCGGCAAAACAGGCCAGCTTGTAGCCGTCGCGCGCGCAGTGGAAGACAAGCCCCTTGCCGTCTTCCTCAACCGCGTACGTCAAAGGCACACCGTAGGGTTCGCCGTCCGGCCCAACCGTGGACAGCACGCCGTATTCCGCAGCTTTCAAATACGCCATCGCCTCTTCATCGGACACCTGCCGATCCTTGCGCCGCATCGCCACCATATGAGCAACCTCCGTGTTTTTCTCCCCCTATCCTATTCCTTCCCGGCTGTCATTCCCTGCCTTTCCAAAAGATCAGGCGCAAAAAAGAGCAAGGGAAAATGGAGAGCAAGGCCTCTCTTAGAATAAAAACCATCCGGCGCGATCAGAAACGGCCCGAAAGAATGAAACGCCCGGAACAAAAGTTCCGGGCGTTTCATTCTTTCGGGCCGTACTGTCGGGGTCTGGGGGGCGACTCGCCCCCCAGCCGCCGGAGGCACTGCCTTTCTCTTTATTACTTCGATTCGGTGAAGTCGGCGTCGATCACATCGTCGTCGGCTTTCTTGCCGCCAGCCGCGCCAGCTCCGGGCTGGGCGCCCGCGGCACCGGCGGCGTCAGCCCCGGGCTGCTGGCCCTGAGCCTGCGAGTAGAGCTGTTCGGCCAGCTTGTGCGAAGCCTGAGCCAGTTCTTCGGTCGCCTTCTTGATGGCTTCGACGTCTTCGCCTTCCATGAGCGTCTTGAGGGAAGCAATCTTGCCTTCGATGTCGCTCTTGAGGGCCGCGTCGAGTTTGTCGCCGAGATCCTTGATGGACTTTTCAGTGCCGTAGATCAGGCCGTCGGCCTGGTTGCGGGCGCTGATGAGATCCTGCTTCTTCTTGTCGTCGGCCGCATGGGCTTCGGCTTCCTTCACCAGCTTTTCGATGTCGGCGTCGGAGAGGCCGGACGAAGCGGTGATCTGGATGGACTGCTCCTTGCCCGTGCCGAGATCCTTGGCGGACACGTTCACGATGCCGTTGGCGTCGATGTTGAAGGCCACTTCAATCTGCGGCACGCCGCGCGGTGCCGGAGGAATGCCGGTCAGGTCGAAACGGGCCAGCGTCATGTTGTCGGCGGCCATCGGACGTTCGCCCTGCAGCACGTGGATGGACACGGAGGGCTGGTTGTCCGCGGCGGTCGTAAAGGTCTGGCTCTTGCGGGTCGGGATGGTCGTATTGCGATCGATCAGCTTGGTGAACACGCCGCCCATGGTTTCGATGCCGAGGGAAAGCGGGGTCACGTCGAGGAGCAACACGTCCTTCACGTCGCCGGCGAGGATACCGCCCTGAATGGCGGCGCCCATGGCGACCACTTCATCGGGGTTCACGGAACGGTTGGGTTCCTTGCCGAAGAAGTCGGCCACGGTCTTCTGGACCAGAGGCATACGGGTCATGCCGCCGACCAGCAGCACTTCATCAATGTCGGAAGGCTTCAAACCGGCGTCGGCCAGCGCCTTGCGGCAGGGTTCCAGCGTCTTCTGCACGAGGTCGGACACCAGCTGTTCCAGCTTGGCGCGGGACAGCTTGATGAGCATGTGCTTGGGCCCGGTCTGGTCAGCCGTGATGAAGGGCAGGTTGATTTCGGATTCCATCGACGTGGACAGTTCCTTTTTGGCGGCTTCTGCGGCGTCTTTCAGACGCTGAAGAGCCATGCTGTCCTTGGCAAGGTCGATGCCCTGTTCCTTCTTGAATTCTTCCACCAGATAGTTGATGACGCGCTGGTCGAAGTCTTCGCCGCCGAGGAAGGTGTCGCCGTTGGTGGCGCGCACTTCAACCACGTTGTCGCCCACTTCGAGGATGGACACGTCGAACGTGCCGCCGCCGAGGTCGAACACGACGATCTTTTCGTTGGCCTTTTTGTCAAAACCGTAGGCAAGGGAAGCCGCGGTGGGTTCGTTGATGATACGCTTGACGTCGAGTCCGGCGATCTGTCCGGCGTCCTTGGTGGCCTGACGCTGGGCGTCGTTGAAGTAGGCCGGGACGGTGATGACCGCTTCGGTCACGGGTTCGCCGAGATAGGCTTCAGCGTCGGCTTTCAGCTTGCTGAGGATAGTCGCGGAGACTTCCTGCGGGGTGTACTGGTGCCCGTCGATTTCAACCACGGCGGCACCGTTGGCGCCAGCCACGATTTTGTAGGGAGCATGTTGCTTCCAATGTTCGACTTCGGGAGAATTGGCCATGCGCCCCATCAGACGCTTGACCGCAAAAACGGTACGGCTGGAGTTCGTCACGGCCTGACGCTTGGCGGCGTCACCGACCAGACGCTCCTTATCAGTGAAGGCGACCACGGACGGGGTCGTACGGCCGCCGTTCGGGTTGGTGATGCATTTGGGGTCCTTGCCTTCCATCACATAGACACAACTGTTCGTCGTGCCGAGGTCAATGCCAATGATTTTGCCCATAATACGTTCCTCCTCGAGGACTCACACCCTATAAAGAGGTGATGATGTCATGTTTTATGCGAAAGAAATAAAGCATCCCTCGATGTCGTCCAGAGGGGGGGAGCATATTTTTTTTACACTCTCATGCGGACCGGGTTGGCTTATCGGCATAACGATATGGAATATCAAAGAATTACGCTTCACATGAGAAAGTGCGCCCCGCTGACCCCTTTCACCGGAAAACCGGCCTGTTTTCCCTTGTCATCGCAATCCGGCTGGAATAAGGTTCTGATCTGGCTTCCCCATCCTCTCTAGACACGGTTTCCGGAGCGTATCCAGCATGTTCACCATATTGCGATCCAAATGCCGCCTTCTAAGAATCCCCCTCATGGCCGGATTCCTTCTTATAGCCGCCTCACTCGTCCTCGCCCCGGCCGCAGAAGCCCGGAACGCCCGAAAAGCCCACGCCGCCCAAAGCACCGCGTCCAGACAGATCCTCAATGTCCGCTCCGCCGTGCTCATGGATGCCCGCACAGGCAAAATACTCTATTCCCAAAATCCAGACGTGCGGATCCCCCCGGCCTCGCTTACGAAAATCATGTCCATGATGGTGACCTTCGACGCCATCCGGTCCGGCAAAGTCAAACTCTCCGATCAGATCCGCGTCAGCCGCCACGCCGCGCGCCAGGGCGGTTCCCGCATGGGCCTGCGCGCGGGGGAACGCGTTTCCCTGAACCGCCTCCTCATGGGGATGGCCGTCTCTTCCGGCAACGACGCTTCGATGGCTGTTGCCGAACGCGTCGGCGGTTCGGGCCGCGCCTTCGTCAAGATGATGAACAACAAGGCCCGCCAGATCGGCATGTCCTCCAGCACGTTCAAAACGCCCAACGGCCTGCCCGCCGCCGGTCAGTACACCACTGCCAGAGATATGGCGCGGCTTGGATACGTGTACCTCAAGAACAATCCCTCCGCGCTCCAATACCACCGCGTCCGCGTGCTCAAGCACCGGGGGGCGGTCACAACGAACAAAAACCCGCTGCTCGGGGCCTGCCCCGGTGCCGACGGCCTGAAAACCGGCTGGGTCACGGCTTCCGGCTACAATATCATTTCCACCGTGCGGCGCGGCAATACGCGCCTCATCGCGGTCATCCTCGGAGCGGACTCCGCCGGGCTCCGCAGCCATGAAGTCCGCAGGCTCGTCGAGGCCGGGTTCAAGTCCCGCACCAACGGTATCACCGTAGCCTCCGCGCTTACCAAATACAGCTATCCCAACAAAGCCACCGCGTCGTCCGTCAAAAAACACAAGATCCGCCGCAACAAGGCCACCGCGCAGGCATCCCGCAGAACGGGAAGAAGCTAAAAAATTTGGGAAGGGCGGGGAAACTTTCTGTAGAAAGTTTCCCCGCCCTTCCCAAAACCCCATCCCTCCCCTTCAAAGACTTTTGACCTTATCGAATCCCTGATGGAAGATGTTCAAACAAAAGAGGAACGCCAATGGCGTTCCTCTTTTGTTTTCCGCTACTCGCAACTCGGAAGCGACAGCACGAACAACGACTTCAACGCACTTGGGACAGGGTAGGATGTTTTGTCTTTCACGTAACCCGAGGCTTGAGAATTAGAACTTCCGTTGATGACATACCAGTCCTCGTTCGGAGGGATAAGCACATTCACCTCATCCTGTCTCCGCACATTCGTATTCTTGAAGCCGTTTTTAAGATAGACGCGCCACATGCCCACCGTACCGGCCCCTTGCGTGCCGTCATCGCTATCAACGATGGAAAAATTGTAGTTGTTCCCGATATTGCTCTGGCTGTGGAGCGTGGTCACATTGAATTTTTTGCAATCCGTCAGACGTCCGCTCAGTATTTCTTGGGCGAAAAGCAAGTTGATGCGGGCCTGCGCTTCCTGAACGGCAACAAGGGCAGCCTTGACTCGGGCCTGAGCCTGCAAATCATAATATTTCGGCACGGCCACCGCGGCAAGGATGCCGAGGATGACCAAAACCGAAATGATTTCAATAAGAGTAAAGCCCGATCTGCGCTTCGATGCCGCCATGCGGATTCTCCTCATAAAAGGGTACGAAGGCGAGTCTAGAGAAAAAACGCCTCCACCTCAACCATAAAACAACGTAACTCAGCGTCATTTCATCATATGGGGTGAGCCTTGACCACCTGTGACCGCCGATGGTAATTTTTTCTTTTTGCCAACCTCTAGCCGAAAGGTTCTCCTCATGCTCACCACGGATCGCATGGCGCACCTTGCGAGACTTGCCCGCCTCGCCCCCGAAGAAGGCACGCTCGCCAAATTCGGAGAACAATGCGCCGACATCATTGCGTATATGGATATTCTCGCCGAAGTGGACACCAGCGCCGTCGAGCCGCTGTACAGCCCTGTGGAGCACTCCACGCCCTACCGGGCCGACGAGCCGGTCCAGAAAAACATGCATTCGGACGTTCTTGCCAACGCCCCGGAAACCGACGGGCAGTTCTTCGTCGTGCCCCGCATCGTCTAGGAGCGTCCCATGTCTGATCTGATCCAAGCCTCCCTTGCCGAAATCCGTGCGCGCCTCGCCGGGGGCGACGTCTCCGCCGAAGCCGTGGCCAAAGCCTGTCTCGACCGCATCGCCGAGACGGAACCATCCATCCATGCCCTGATCACCGTGCGTGAACAGGCTCTTGAAGAGGCCCGCGCCCTCGACGCGCAGGGCCCGGACGCCTCCAAGCCCCTCTGGGGCGTACCCGTCACGGTCAAGGACGCCATCATCACCAAAGGCACGCGCACCACAGCCGGTTCCAAAATCCTCGGCGGCTTCAATCCGTTTTATGACGCCTTCGTGGTCGAACGCCTGAAGGAAGCCGGGGCGGTCATCGTCGGCAAGAACAACATGGACGAGTTCGCCATGGGCTCCTCCACGGAAAACTCCGCCTTCGGCCCGACCCGCAACCCCCGCGATCCAGAACGCATCCCCGGAGGCTCCAGCGGCGGCTCGGCCGCCAGCGTCGCCGCGAACCAGTGCTACGCCTCCCTCGGCACGGACACCGGCGGCTCCATCCGCCAGCCCGCAGCCCTGTGCGGCTGCGTGGGCCTCAAACCCACCTACGGGCGCGTATCCCGCTACGGCGTCATCGCCTACGGTTCCTCGCTCGATCAGGTGGGCCCGCTGACCCGCACCGTGGAAGACGCCGCCCTCGTGCTTTCCGTCATCGCCGGGCACGACAAGCGCGACTCCACGTCTTCGCCGCGCCCCGTGGACGGCTACGCCGATTTTTCCCGTTCCGACCTTAAGGGCGTACGCCTCGGCGTGCCCCGTGAATTCATGGCCGAAGGGCTGGACGGCCCGGTCGCCAAGGCGTGCCAAGACGCCCTTGACCGTGCCCGCGACCTCGGCGCGGAACTCGTGGACGTATCCCTGCCCCACGCGACCCGCCACGCCATCGCCGCCTATTATATCGTAGCGATGGCCGAAGCCAGCTCGAACCTCTCCCGGTTCGACGGCGTGCGCTACGGCTACCGCGCCGCCGATCCCAAGAATCTCGACGACCTCTACTGCCGTTCCCGCAGCGAAGGCTTCGGGCAGGAAGTCCAGCGCCGCATCCTGCTCGGCACCTACGTGCTTTCCGCCGGGTACTACGACGCCTACTACAAGAAGGCCGCGCAGGTCCGCCGCCTCATCCGCCAGGACTATCTGAACGCGCTCGGCTCCTGCGACGCCCTTTTCGGCCCCGTCTCTCCGGTCACGGCGTGGAAGCTCGGCTCCATCATTGATGATCCGCTCAAGATGTACCTCATGGACATCTACACCGTGTCCCTGAACCTCGCCGGGCTCCCCGGCCTCTCGTTCCCCGTGGGCGAAGCGGACGGCCTCCCGGTCGGTATGCAGCTCATCGGCAAGGATTTCGACGAGGCGGGCATCCTCGGCATCGGCAACGTATTGAGCAAATAGCGGAAACTTGGGGAAGGGAGAGGGAACTTTTCTGAAGAAAAGCTTCCCTCTCCCTTCCCCAAACCCCATCCCTCTCCTTCCAAAGACTTTTGCAAACGGGGCAAGCGGCGTCCCGGGCCGCGCGGCCCCTTGCTTTCAGGCGACAGTTCCCCGGAGCGGCCTTTTCGTTCTTTTCACTTTCAAAAGCGGAAACTCCTGACGCCCACAGGCCCGCCATGCGGCGGCACTGAGGGGGTCCGGGGGAAATCATTTCCCCCGGCCCGCCGGGAGGCGCGGGTCCGGGCGGCAGCCCGGCCGCCGGAGGCATTGCTATGGCTATCGTAATGGGAACGGCGGGTCACATCGACCACGGTAAAACCTCGCTCGTGCGCAAGCTGACCGGGATCGACTGCGACCGCCTCGAAGAGGAAAAACGCCGGGGCATCACCATCGAGCTCGGCTTCGCGTTCTGCGACCTGCCCGGCGGCGGACGGCTCGGCATCGTGGACGTGCCCGGCCATGAAAAATTCGTCAAGAATATGGTCGCGGGCGCATCGGGCATCGACTTCGTGATGCTGGTCGTCGCCGCGGACGAAGGCGTCATGCCGCAGACGCGCGAGCACCTCGAAATCTGCTCCCTGCTTGGGATCAAGCATGGCCTCGTCGCCGTGACCAAAATCGACATGGTCGATCCCGAGCTGCTCGAACTCGCCGTCGAGGACATTTCCGAATTCCTCAAAGGAACGTTCCTCGAAGGCGCGCCGCTGTTCCCGGTGTCGTCCCAGACCGGCGAAGGCGTGGACAAACTCCGTGACTATATCGTCAAACAGGAAAAGGAACTCGCGCCCCGCCGCCGGACCGATCTGTTCCGCCTGCCCGTAGACCGCGTATTCACTTTGAAGGGTCACGGGACTATCGTTACCGGAACCATGATTTCAGGCTCGGTCAAAGTGGGCGACGCGTTGGAACTGCTCCCGAAAAAACTCGCTACCCGCGCCCGCAGCCTGCAAAGCCACGGGGAATCCGTGGAAGTGGCGGAATCCGGCCACCGTACCGCCGTCAACCTGCAAGGTCTGGATGTGGCGGATGTGGAGCGCGGCGACGTGCTGGCCCTGCCGGGAACGCTGTTCCCTTCCGATCGCTGGCTGGTGCGGCTGACCTGCCTTGGTTCCTCGCCCCGCGCCCTGCGCCACCGCGCCGAAATCCATTTTCACCACGAAGCCCGCGAAATCGCCGCCCGGCTCTATTTCCTCGACCGCGACAAACTCGGCCCCGGCGAAACCGCGTTGTGCGAAGTCCGGCTTGACGAGCCGCTGGTGGGCGTGTTCGGCGACCACTGCGTCGTGCGGGCCTTTTCGCCGCTGCGTACCGTAGCGGGCGGCGTAGTGCTCGACCCGATCAGCGCCGGATTGCGCCGCCGGGATGCCACGCCCGATCGCGTCGCCTCCCTGCTCGGCCTTGAGGACGCTTCCGACGAGGATCGCGTCCGTATGCAGATCGAGCTGGCCGGGAATCGCGGCGCGAACCTCGCGCAGCTTTCCGTGTTGACCAACCTCGATTCCAAGCGGCTCGACAAAGTATTGCAGGCGCTTTCCGGCAAGGGGAAAATTTTCTGCTTCGACCGTGAGGAAAAAGGTTACGTCGCCGCCGGCGCTTCCGCCGAACTCGCCAAGCGTTGCCTTGCCGTGGCCGATGCCTTCCATAAAAAGGAACCGCTCAAGCAGGGCATGGCGCGCGGCACGCTCCTCTCCGGCGGCACGGGCCGCGAGGCGTGGAGCAAGGGTATCCCGCCGAAGCTGGCTTTCTTCGTCGTGGAGCGCCTGCTGCGTTCGGGCGAGCTGGTTTCCGAGGGCGACGTCATCCGCATGGCCTCACACACCGTCTCCCTCAAGTCCGATCAGGCCGGGCTGCGCGACGCACTGCTCAAGGCGCATGTGGACGGCGCATTCACGCCGCCGAACCTCAAGGATGTCCTTGAGGAGCTCAGCGTCGACGCCAAAGCCGCGGCTCCGGTGCTCAAGCTGCTCTGCGAGGACGGCAGCCTCGTGAAGGTCAAGGACGGCCTGTATTTCCACGGCCCCGTCATTCAGGAACTCAAGGCTCGGATGCAGGCGTGGTTCGGCTCACATGACGATCTCGATCCCGCCGGGTTCAAGGAGCTTTCCGGCGGCCTTTCCCGCAAGTACGTCATCCCGCTTCTCGAATATTTCGACCGCGAGCGCGTCACCATCAGGGTGGGCGACAAGCGGCAGTTCAGAGGGCGGGGGTAGGGAAAAAATTGGAGGGGGAAGGGGAAACTTTCTCTAGAAAGTTTCCCCTTCCCCCTCCAAACCTCCCCCATCCTCTTCAAAGATTTTTGTAAGGGTAGATGACGGGACGGGTGGACTCAAGGATGGCCCTTGGCGTCCGTCCCCCGGAAACGCGGAAAGCCAAAAAGAATGGAAGCCGCTCCCCATAATAAAAAACCGCCTGTTGGTTCAGGCGGCTTTTTGTTTGATTCACGTCAACCGGCAGAAATTATCCTATCGGCAATCAACCTGCGACCAAACGGTTACGACGGTCGGACAGGTCAGCAGCTCCTTGGTGCGCTCCTTGTAGGCCAGCATGTGCGGGGTTTTGCCGTGGGCGTCGAGGGCTTCCGGGCTTTCCCAGATCTCATAGAAAAGGAACGTGCCGTCTTCGGAGCGGTTCTTATGGAAATCGTACCGGATACAGCCTTTTTCAGCCCGCACGTTCGGGATGTTCTTCACCACTTCCGCTTCAAGCTGCGCTTCCATGCCTTTCTTCGCCGTCAACTTGGCGGTCACAAAACACGTGTCCATACGATGCTCCTTTTTAGGTTGTCCTTTGCCCGAAAAGCACCTCTTCCGCAATCCGGAAAACTCTGGGGAACGTCCGCTCTTAAAAAATCTGACAGCATCAAAGTAACAACCTCAAAATCATTCAGAACTTCATTCTCTCCAAAGCCTCCGCTGCTCCCCCTCTATACTTCACCCATGCCCCATCCTCTCAACAGGGATTCGATAAACGCGAAAGTTTTAGGTGGAGAGGGGTGGGGTTTGGGGAGGGGAGAGGCCCCCTTTTTCAAAAGGGGGCCTCTCCCCTCCCCAATCTTCAATCCCCTTCCTTCTCCAACCCCTTCAACCACTCGCCAAACGCGGCACGGGCGCGATCGGCATACCACTGCTTGCGTTCCTTCTTTTTCACGCGGACTTCGGGCTCCGGCATGAGCCCAAAATGCACATTGGACGGCTGAAAATGCTTGGCGGGCGTGGACAGATGGTTGAGCAGAGCACCGAGGGCCGTCGTTGCCGGGGGCTTCGGCAGGGAGCGCCCCTCCAGCTTCGCCGCCAGCATCTGCCCCACCCACAAGCCGCAGGCGATGGACTCGACATAGCCTTCCACTCCGGTGATCTGCCCGGCAAGATGCACGTTCGGGCGGGACTTGAGGGCGAGCTCCTCATTCAGGGACACGGGCGCATTCACATAGGTATTGCGGTGCATACTGCCGAAACGCACGAATTCCGCGTGCTCAAGGCCCGGCACCTTGCGGAAGCAGACTGCCTGCGCGGGATAGGTCAGCTTGGTCTGGCAGCCCACCAGATTGAACATCGTCTTGTTCCCGTTCTCGGGGCGAAGCTGAAGCAACGCGAAAGGACGCCTCCCGGTGCGCGGATCTGTGAAGCCCACAGGCTTGAGCGGACCGAAGGCCAGCGTCTTCTCGCCGCGCGCGGCAAGCGCCTCCACGGGCATACAGCCCTCAAAATGCTTCTCCTGCTCAAATTCGCGGCTGGCGACCTTCTCGCCGTCGAGCAGGCCCTGATAAAACGCCTTGTACTCGTCTTCGTTCATGGGACAGTTCAGATAATCGCCCTCGCCCGGCTCGCCGTAGCGGGAGCCCCAGAAAGCGATGCCCATATCAATGGAATCCGCCGCCACGATGGGCGCGATGGCATCATAAAAATAGAGGTGCTCCGCGCCGACGGCCCGTGCAATGGACGCCGACAGGCTTTCGCTCGCCAACGGCCCGGCTGAGATGACCACCCGCTCGAATCCCTCCAAAGCGGGATCATCAAGATCGGCGATGGCCTTGCGGACAAGCGTGATATTCGGCTCGGCTTCCACAAGCTCCGTCACCTTTCCGGCAAACAGCTCGCGGTCCACGGCCAGCGCCTTGCCCGCCGGGACGCGGGTAGCGTCGGCCACGGCCATGAGCGCACTGCCGAGTTCGCGCAGTTCCTGCTTGATCAGGCCGACACCGGATGCCAGCTCGTCGGATCGCAAGGAATTGGAGCAGACCAGTTCCGCAAGCTGCGGCATGGAGTGCGCCGGGGAATAGGCCTCCGGCTTCTGCTCGAAAAGGGTGACGGCGAAACCGCGCCGGGCCAGCTGCAACGCGCATTCGCAACCGGCAAGCCCCGCACCGACAAGAGCTATTCGCTGTGTGGTCATGGATACTCTGGGGAAAAAAGTTCACGCGCCCCGATCCGGGCGCAACGGGAAAGGCCGGCGGGAAACCGCCGCAAGAGCCGGGAGCGTTCCCTTGCTCCGTCCTCTCCTTTACGCTACACTTCAAGACATCCGCAACCATTTCAACGCTGGAGCCCCACATGGATTTCATCTGGTTCTTCCTCGGCATCGCCGCCGTAGCCGCTGGCCTGACGTATATCAAAAAATCTTCCCCAAACAACCACTAAGCCCGCCTCATGCCCTCTTCCGCGAACCGCCCCGAAAACGGCGGCATCTCGTTTCGTGTGCCTGAAGAAGCGCAGGGCTGGCGTCTGGACAAGGCCCTCGGCCTCTTGCTGGCCTCCCCTTCCCCCGAACAGGAAGCCGCCCGGCCCGGCCTGTTCGCGCTGGCCGATCTCGGCCTTCGGGCACGCCGCCGCCTTTGCGACCGTTCCCTCGTGCTGGTGAACGGCAAACCCGGCATCCCCGGCCTCAAACTGCGCGCGGGGCAGGAAATCATCATCCTGCCCGACCCGGAAGGCGCGGCCATACCGAAGGACGCTCCGTCCCTTGTTTATAAGGACGGCGGGATTGCGGCGCTCTATAAGCCTGCGGGTATGCACACCGCCGCTCTGGCGGGAAGCCTTTCCCCAAGCCTCGAAACCCTGCTCGGCGATCTGCTGCCTTCGGAAGAGGAAGGCTACGCATCACGCCTGCTCAACCGCCTGGACGCGCCGACCTCCGGCCTTGTGCTCGCATCCTGTACCGATGGCGGCGAACGCCGCTGGTATCGGGCCGAGCGCATCGGCAACACGGACAAGCTGTATCTGGCCCTGATAGAAGGCCAGCCGCTCTACGATTTCACCGTGGCCCGCCGTCTGGATACGGACACGCGGAACAAGACGCGGGTGCGCCATACCGACGATCCCGATCCGGTGCGGCATACCGATGTTACCCTGCTGGCTCCCCTGACCGCCGGTGACGTCCCCGGCCTCGTCGAATCCGATGATCCCGATGCCCCGCTCATGCTCGTCGGCTGCCGCATCCGCAAGGGCGCGCGCCACCAGATCCGGGCGCATCTCGCCGCCGCGGGGCACCCGCTGGCCGGAGATTCCCTCTATGGCGCGGAATTGCCCTGCCCTTCCGGTTTTCTTTTGCATCACGGGCGGGTCTCGCTTCCCGATTTCCAAGCCTTCCGCCTTCCCGCGTGGCTTCCGCTGCTTCCTCGGGAGGCGCAGGAGAAAGCCACGGCGTTTTTAGGAATGGAAAGAGAATGACAATTGGAGAGGGGGAGGGGAAACTTCTTAAAAAGTTTCCCCTCCCCCTCTCCAAACCTCTCCCCTCCTCTTCAAATATTTTCGTTTTTATCGAATCCCTGCCGCCAAGTTTCCCGGTGTACGGGGGCGCGTTTGCCCCGACCGGCTTGAATATGTCCAGTTCACCATGGCCTCGATGGGTTCCGGGAGGCACTGGTTTTCTCTGCTGCTCATCCCTTCCGAAAAAATTTTCCATAACGAACGCTTTGATTCTCCTGTCGACTTTTCCTGTTTGCTTGCTCGATCCATTTCTTTCCAGTACAACGGCGGCATTTATGAATCAGACCTTTTAGGAGGTTCTATGCTAGCGCGTTTCTTGCCCCAGACGGTTCCGTTTTTCAAATTGCTGATGGAACAGAACGCCGTTCTGCAACGGATGGCTCAAAGCCTCATCGTCGTCATGGAAAACACGTATGAATCGGAAGGCCATCTCAAACAAATCAATATATTGGAAGAAGAGGCCGACAAGCTCAACCGGAAAATAACATGGCATCTTTCGCAGACTTTCATTACCCCCATTGATCGTGAAGACATCCACGCGATCAACCTCGCACAGGAACGGGTGGCGGACGGTATACAAAACCTCGCCAGCCGTTTTTTTATGTGCGGCTTCATGTACCAGCGTTTCCCGGCCCATATGATGACCCGGAACATCAAGGGCATGATTGAGGAAACGGAACTCATGCTCGGGCAGCTTGAAAAGAAAAAGGACGTATCGGGGCATCTGCATTCCCTGAAATCCCGCAAATCGGATTGTGAAATGCTGCAGGCCGCAGGGATTTCGGAAATGATGGACAGCGAAATCCCCAACTTTGAGAAAGTGCGCGAACTGATCCTCTGGAGCCAGGTTTACGAGCGCATCGAACGTGCCGTGGATATGGTTTCCGATCTCGGCGACACGCTGGAAGAGGTGGTGCTCAAGTATGTTTGAGGTCCCCGTGCTGCTTGTGCTCATTGTCGTGGTGGCGCTGATCTTCGACTTCACCAACGGAGCCCACGACTGCGCCAACGCCATCGCCACGGTGGTTTCCACCAAGGTGCTCAGCCCCCGCGTCGCGGTCGTCATGGCGGCATCGCTCAACTTTATCGGCGCATTCCTCGGCACCAAGGTCGCCACAACCCTTGGCGCGGGGATCGTCAACACGGACATGGTGGCGAACTGTCAGCCGCTGGTGCTCGCCGCGCTGCTCGGGGCCATCGCCTGGAACCTCATCACATGGTATTTCGGCATCCCTTCCTCCTCATCCCACGCGCTCATCGGCGGCCTGATGGGAGCCGCCGTGGCCTACGCCGGTTTCAGCACGCTCAACGGCGCTTCCATTGCCGAAAAAATCCTGCTCCCGCTGATCCTGTCGCCTCTCGCCGGTTTCGGCATGGGCTTCCTGACCATGTTTCTGATCATGCTCCTGTGCGCCCGGGCCAACCGCAACAAGCTCACCCGCGCCTTCACCAAGCTGCAAATCGTTTCCGCCGCCTTCATGGCGACGAGCCACGGCCTCAACGATGCCCAGAAGACCATGGGCGTGATCACGCTCGCCCTCTTCATCTTTAACAAGATCGACACGATTGCGGTTCCCTTCTGGGTCAAGTGCGTCTGCGCGCTCGCCATGGCGATGGGCACACGACGCTTTCCGACCAGATAACCTTTGAACAAGCCGACATTGGCAAGACCGTATTCCTCACCCGCGAGGAGGCGGAGAAAGCATTGGAGGCGATGAAGGATGCTTGAGATATGCCCGATGACGCTAAAAGAGGCAAACGCCTATGTTGAGCAGTATCACCGCCATCATAAGCCGGTCGTAGGACACAAGTTTTCGATTGGCTGCTCTGACGGAGATAAAATCGTGGGTGTGGCCATTGTCGGCAGGCCTGTTGCTCGTCACCTTGATGACGGGTGGACGCTGGAGGTTAACCGTTTTTGCACGGATGGGACGCGGAACGCCTGCTCTATGCTGTACGCCGCTGCGTGGCGGGCTGCTCGTGCGATGGGCTATAAACGCCTTGTGACTTATATTTTGGACACAGAAAACGGGACCAGTCTACGAGCTGCCGGGTGGAAGTGCATCGGGCAAGCTGGCGGCCTCCGATGGACTGGAAAGCGCAGACCGGAGGTTGATCTGTGCCCCGCACAAATGAAGATCCGATTTGAAAGGACATTGGAGGCGAAGAAGGATGAATAAAGCTGTTATGCTGAGCATCCGCCCGCAGTGGTGCGAGAAGATTGCCAGCGGCGAAAAGACGATTGAGGTGCGAAAGACCCGCCCGAAGCTGGAAACGCCGTTTAAGTGCTATATCTACTGCACGAACAATAACACCGACAACAACCCAAGGAATATATGGCGGAGAAAAGACCGCACAGGCTTTGAACATATTTTGAATGGCAAAGTCATTGGCGAATTTTCGTGTGATAGCATATTCCCAATCTGGGACGGATATGCGGGAAACAATGGGGATGATTGCTTGTCCTTTGATGAAAGAGAGAACTATCTTAACGGTGAAATGGGGTATGGTTGGCACATATCCGACCTTGTGATTTACGATAAGCTGAGATATCTGGGCGAGTTTGGGATAAATAGACCGTCGCAGAGCTGGCGCTATGTAGAGGAGTGCTGATAATGGGCGAATACATTAAGCGAGAAGCACTGAGGGGGCGAAGCGGCGATGTATGTCCTTGAGTACAAATCGCTCTACATTCCACACGAGGAGCTGACTAAAAATCGCACGTTCCAAAGCTACCGGTGGAAGCAGTACGCTATGTGTGAGGAGCGCGGGCCGCTGGAACAAATTAGGGCTGCGCAGAAAAGGCCGGAGGATTGGAGAATTATCCCACCCGCCGGAAGCATGGAACAGGAGGGCTGAATGGCTGAATACAAAATCTGCTTTAGCGTGGCTGGGGCGTTCGGCGCTCAAATCAGTTTTGAGGCAAAACCCGGCGTATCCTATGAGGACGCTGCGGCGTCTATGGTGAAAGCTAATGTGGATAAGATTGCTTGAAATTTTAGACCCCCGTGAGGCGCTCATGGAGGCAAGGCTTAAAAAGGAGTCCGGCGCATGATCCGCATCATCATCGACATCGAAGACCACGGCGACAAGCTCGCCACGAAGGAATCCGTCGCAATGGCGCTTGAACAGTTTGGCAAGGTGCGCGTCGTTCTCGTATCGGACGGGAGGGAAAAATGAGCCTGACGGCATCTGACCTTGCACGTCTCGGGCCTGCGGCACAAAAACAGGTGGTTGAAAAGGTGCTTGCTCAAAAAACGGGCAAGTACCACAACCGCAAAACCGTGCGGCATGGCATTACGTTTGACAGCAAGCACGAGGCAGATCGCTACGATGAGCTGCGGCTGCTTTTGAAAGCGGGGGAAATACACGATTTGAAGCTGCAGCAGACATACAAGCTCGTGGGGGTGCAGAGAACGCCAACAGGAGCCGCTGTGAGGGCAGTAACATACATCGCCGACTTCGTGTATACCCGCGGCGGGAAAACGATTGTAGAGGACGCAAAGGGCTTTAAGACAAAGGACTATATCATCAAGAAAAAACTAATGCTGGGGCGATTCCGGAGCTGGGTGCTGGTAGTCTAAACGGCGATCTTACGCGC
>ENA-UEPJ01001840-UEPJ01001840.1-human-gut-metagenome-genome-assembly--contig:-NODE-1840-length-24043-cov-8.229867_pt1 | contig 24043 bp, 21 predicted proteins | sample MGYA00242890_ERZ507896 | MGnify/ENA primary metagenome ERZ507896 (study PRJEB26167, sample SAMN06115508) | human gut metagenome | host: Homo sapiens | place: China:Qinghai | collected 2015-08-20... | reverse complement strand
AGGGGAAACTTTCTCCAGAAAGTTTCCCCCGCCCCCTCCAAATATTCCAAATGCCCTACCGGGCCGTTTCCCCCAAGGCGCGAAGGCCGCCGAGCATATACGCCAGCATGTCTTCAAGCAGGCCCTCCGCATCGCCGGCAGTGGCGGGAAGCATGAGGGCGCGTAGCTTTTCCGGAAAGAGGATGAGCCCCATGCAGGGGAGGGCGACAAGGGCGGTTGCCCGTTGCATCGCCGGGGAATCCGGTGGAAGGCCCGTGATGTCCCGTATCAGTTCCCGGAGTTTCTGGGATTTCGGGAATACCGCCGTTGTGATGAATTTGGGCACGAAGGGCGAGGGCGAGGCCAGTTCGCGCAGGAATATCCTGATCCCCCAGAGCTCGGAAGCGTTCATGGCGGTACGGATGATGTGCTTCAGGAACACACGGAGCTTTTCTTCCGGCGTCGCCTCGGAAGTGATGATCCGGTTCAAATCCTCCAAGCTCAGCATTTGCCGGTGCGCCTCGATCAGCACTTCCTCGTACAGGCCTTCCTTGCCGCCGAAGTAGTAGTTCACGGCGGCGCCGTTCGTTCCCGCCCGTTCGCAGATTTCCTTGCTGGTGGCTTCGGCGAAGCCCCGTTCGGCAAAGACCTTGCCTGCTGCCTCAAGGACAACGGCCCGCGTTGAGCGGCCGTCGCTCCGTTGCGCGCGTTTGGGGCGCTGAGGGGGATTGGTTTTGTTCATCATGGCTTTTTTTAGGAAAAATTGGGCGACAAGTCAAATTTTAAATTGAAATTTTAATTTGACTTGATATTATCCTTTTCCTATTCTTGTATTCAAGGCAGATTGTTGCGAGCCGTTCGCGAATGGCGTCCCGGAACATTTGATCCGGGGGAGGGCTGCGGCTCCCGCGCCCCCGGTTTCTTTCATTCTGATTCTTCATGTCGGAGGCATCCATGTTGAAGCGCATCATTGTGATTCTCGTTGTCCTTGCCTGCGCCGCCGGAGGCATCTGGTGGCTGTACGACGGGAAGCGGCAGCCTTCGGATCTGCTGACGCTGTACGGCAACGTGGACATCCGGCAGGTGGATGTCGGTTTTCGCGTGGGCGGGCGCGTGACCGAACTCTTTAAAGAAGAGGGTGATGCGGTGAAAACGGGGGAACGCCTCGCGCGCCTTGATGCCAAACCGTATGAAGAGGTCTTTGATCAGGCCGCCGCCCAGCTTTCCATGCAGGAAATCGAATTGAGGAAGATGGTTGCGGGGTATCGCACGGAAGACATCGAGCAGGCGCGCGCCACCCTGAGCGGGGCGCAGGCCGTATACGCGAACGCCGCCAGTAACCTGCGGCGCGTTGAGCGGCTGCGGCAGCAGAACGCCGTTTCCCAGCAGTCGCTTGATGAGGCGCGCGCGTCCTATGGTGATGCGCTGTCCCGCCGCAACGCCGCCCGCGAACAGTTGCAGCTCATGGAGAGCGGATACCGCTCCGAAGACGTTGAGCGCCAAAAGGCGGCGGTGGAGGCCGCCCGTGCCGAACTCGCCCGCGCAACGACGAATTTGCAGGATACCGAGCTGTTCGCCCCGCAGGACGGCGTGGTCCTGACACGCGTGCACGAGATCGGCGCGGTGGTGCAGGGCGGGCAGACCGTCTACACCGTGACGCTGAACAATCCCGTGTGGATACGGGCCTATGTCACGCAGCCGAACCTTGGGAACATCCGGCCCGGCCAGGAGGTGCTCCTGTCCATCGACGCCACGCCGGACAAAACGTACCGGGGACGCATCGGCTTTATTTCACCGACCGCCGAATTCACGCCGAAGACCGTGGAAACCAAGGAAGTGCGGAATGATCTGGTCTTCCGTTTCCGCGTCATCGCCGACGATCCCGACAACGTCATGCGGCAGGGGATGCCCGTCACCGTGACGCTCCGCAAGGACGGAGGCAAGCCGTGAGCCCTTCCCCGCAGGCTGTGATCCGGCTTCAGGGCGTTTCCAAGGTTTTTCCTGACGTGCCGCCGGGTACGCCTCCCGCGCTTTCCAGCCTGACGGCGGATGTCCCCTCCGGTTTGGTCGTGGGGCTTGTGGGCCCGGACGCCGCGGGTAAGACGACGCTCATGCGCTTGCTGGCCGGGCTGCTCCTGCCGACCTCCGGCAGCGTGGAAGTGCTCGGGCGCGTGCCCGGCTCCGAGGCGTCGGACGAAGCCGTCCACGATGTCGGGTATATGCCGCAGCGTTTCGGTTTGTATGAAGATCTGTCCGTCATCGACAATCTTAACCTCCATGCCGAACTGCGCGGGCTTGAAGGCCCGGCGCGTCAGGCCATGTTCGAAAAGCTGCTGACGTTCACGGCGTTGAAGCCGTTTACGGATCGGCTGGCGGGAAAGCTTTCCGGCGGCATGAAGCAGAAACTCGGCCTTGCCTGCGCGCTGCTGACCACGCCCCGCCTGCTGCTGCTCGATGAGCCGGGGGTGGGCGTCGATCCGCTTTCCCGGCGCGAGTTGTGGAAAATGGTGTCCGAGCTCGCCGTGGGCGGGATGTCGGTGCTTTGGTCTACGGCCTATATGGATGAGGCCGAGCGCTGCGCCCACGTGCTTATGCTCGATCAGGGGAGCCTTGTGTATCAGGGGCCGCCCGCCGGGTTTACGGGCCGTGTGGCGAAGCGCGTCTTTTCCTTCGTGCCGCCGTCCGGCGAAGCGCGGGCGATGCTGGCCCGCTGGCAGCAGGAGCCGGATATCCGCGATGCGCTCATTCAGGGCAACCGTATCCGCGTGGTGCTCCGCAATCCGCACGACGGCCCGTTTTCCCGCAAAGGTGTTGAATTGCATCCCGTCGAGCCGCGTCTTGAGGACGCCTACATCGACGCCGTGGGCGGCATGGATCAGCGGCCTTCCCCGTTTTTGCCTGTGCGCGGCAGGGGTGGGGCGGAAGAGCCGGGGGAGGGAAGGGGAAACCTTTCTGGAGAAAGGTTATCCCCTTCCCTCCCCCGGGCCCCCTCCCTTCCCCTTCCCAAGATTTTCGCACGCGGGCGGGAGGCGGGGGCCCTTTCGGAAGGCGGGGCCGCCTCTTGGCCTTCCGCTGGATCGGCAGGGGCAGGCGGCTCTCATGCGGAAGAGAGTGCCAAGCTGAGCAATCCCGCCGTCGCGGATACCTCCGCAACAGAGCCCTCTTCGGCCTCTTCGCCTTCGGGGAAGCATGGGAACAGGGATTCGATAAGCGCAAACGTCTTTGGAAGAGGAGGGATGGGGGCCCGGGGGAAGGGAGGAGAAAGCTTTTCTCCAGAAAAGTTTCTCCTCCCTTCCCCCGGCGGTTCCACCCCGCACCCCGCTCCCGCCGCACAGCCTGTGATCCGCGCCGTGAGCCTGACCAAGAAGTTCGGAACATTCGTCGCGGCGCACGACATCACGTTCGAGGTGCAGCCGGGGCGTATCTTCGGGCTGCTTGGCCCCAACGGGGCGGGGAAGTCCACGACGTTCAGGATGCTGTGCGGCCTGTCCCGCCCCACCGAGGGCGAATGCTTCGTCGCGGGCATGAACCTGCTCACCGCTGGCGGGGCCGCACGGGCTAAACTCGGCTACATGGCGCAGAAATTTTCCCTCTACGGCGAACTGACCGTGCAGCAGAACATGCGGCTCATGGCGGATCTGTACGGGCTGGAACGGGGCAGGGTGAAGCCGCGTATCGAACAGCTTGTCGAGGCGCTGGATCTGGAAACGTTCCGGGACGTCCGGGCGTTCAATCTGCCGCTCGGGCAGAAGCAGCGGCTTGCCATGGCCTGCGCCACGCTGCACGAGCCGCCCGTGCTGTTCCTCGACGAACCGACATCGGGCGTCGACCCCCGGACGCGCCGGGAATTCTGGAAGCACATCAACGCCATGACCCAGAACGGCGTGGCGGTGCTCGTCACGACCCACTTTATGGAAGAGGCCGAATATTGCGACGAAATCGCGCTGGTGTTTCAGGGCGGCATCATTGCGCGGGGCACGCCTGACGAGCTCAAGGGCAAAGCGCCCGGAGCGGCGAAAAACGGCGGTGCGGCGGACATGACGCTCGAAGAGGCGTTCATCGCGTATATTGAGGAAGTGCAGCGCAAGGGAGGTCACGCATGAGCAATGCCGATCCGGGCCGGGCACGGCCCGTGTTCCAGTGGCTCGCGCAGCTTTTCGCGCTCATGGGCAAGGAGAGCAAGCAGATCATCCGTGATCCGTCCTCTTATCTGGTCGCGGCAATCCTGCCCATGATCTTCCTGCTGCTGTTCGGTTACGGCATTACGCTGGACGCCGGGGTCATGGACATCGTGATCCTCGACGAAAGCAACAGCCAGTCCGGGCTGCAATTACAGGAAAATTTCGCCCACTCCCCGAACTTCCGGGTCCATCAGGCCCGGTCGCGTTCCGAAGCCGGGCGTATGATGCGCGACAGCGTGATTTCGGGCTTCATCGTCATTCCCTACAACTTTGAGGCGCTGCTCGTTGGCGGGCAGGGCAAGGCGGCCGTCGCCCCCATTCAGGTGATCGTGTCGGGAGGCGAGCCCAACACGGCGAACTTCATACGCGGCTACAGCCAAGGCGTCATCGCCAACTGGCAGCAGACCCGCACGCCCGGCGGGACCATCCGGAAGCAGCCCGTCGACGTGGCCCCGCGCTACTGGTTCAACCCGGCGGCGAAGAGCCGCTGGTATCTGGTGCCCGGCTCCATCACCATCGTCATGACGCTCATCGGGACCATGCTCACGGCCTTGGTCATTGCCCGCGAGTACGAGCGGGGAACGATGGAATCCCTTTTCGCCACGCCCGTGACCCGGATGCAGATCCTGCTCGGAAAGCTTATCCCGTATTACTTCCTCGGCATGTTTTCCATGACCATCTGCGCGCTGGCCGGGGTGTTCCTGTTTGAGGTTCCCCTGCGCGGATCGGTGTTTGCCCTGTTTGTCTTGTCGAGCACCTTCCTCATGCCTGCGCTTGGGCAGGGGCTGCTCATTTCCATTCTCACCAAGCAGCAGCTTCTTGCCGCCCAGACCGGGCTGATCACCGGCTTTCTGCCCGCCGTCATCCTGTCCGGGTTCATTTTTGACATCAACAGTATGCCCGACGCGCTGCAATACCTTACGCTGGCCATCCCCGCGCGGCATTTCAACACGGCGCTTCAGACGGTCTTCCTTGCCGGGGACATCTGGCCCGTGTTCCTTCCGCGCATGGCCTTTATGCTCGGGCTTGGCGCCGCCTTTTTGGTCATCACGTACAGGAAGCTGGTGAAGCGGTTGGATGTGTGAACCTTGGGAGAGGGTTTCCGGAAAAAGGGAGCCCCTCCAGCTTCTTGCCTTTCTCCAATGAAGGGGCAATGGGCGCCGCCTGTTACCGGAGGTCTATTTTATGATGCGAACGCTTCGTCGTATCCTTGCGATTGCGCGGAAAGAGCTGCTGGTGCTCATGGGCACGCGGCAGAGCCGGTTCATGGTGCTGATTCCGCCGGTCATCCAGATATTCATCTTTGCGTGGGCGGCCACGATGGAAGTGAAGAACGTGGACGTGGTGGTGATCAACGAAGACTCGGGGTACTGGAGCCAGGAGGTCATCAGCCGGCTGCGCGGTTCGCCGACCTTCAGGCACATCACGTTCGAGGACGATTTCAAGAAGGCCGAGGAAGCCATCAACCGTCAGGATGTGCTGGTGGTGATACACTTCCAGAACGACTTTTCCGCCAAAGTGGAGCGGGGCGTGCCCGCCGAAGTGCAATTGTTGCTGGACGGGCGGCGATCCAACACCGCCCAGATTTTGACGCAGTATGTCCAGCAGATCGTACAGGGGCTGGCAACGGTGACGCCCGCTTTCGTGCAGGCCAAGCCTTCCCGCGTCGAGGTCGAGGAGCTGAACTGGTTCAACCCGAACCTCGATTTCCGCTGGTTCATCCTGCCGAACCTGATCGGCACGATCAACTTCTTGATGGGGATGATCATTACCGGCCTGACCGTGGCGCGGGAACGGGAGCTCGGCACGTTCGACCAGATGCTCGTCTCGCCCGCGAGCCCGGTGGAGATCGCCTGCGGAAAGCTGATCCCCGGCTGCGTGGTCGGCCTTGTGCACGGGACCATTTTCTTTTTCTCCATAATCGGGTTCTTCAAGGTGCCGTTTGTGGGGTCTGTGGCGGTGCTGTACGTGACCATGCTGCTGTTCTCGCTTTCGGTGAGCAGCATCGGGCTTATGGTGTCCTCGTTCGCCTCCACGCAGCAGCAGGCTTTCTTGGGGTGCTTCACCGTGGGCGTGCCGTGCATCCTGCTCTCGGGATTCATGACGCCCGTGAACAACATGCCGATGTTCTTACAGGATCTGAGCCAGCTTAACCCCTTGCGGCATTTTATCGTGATTCTTCAGGGGCTGTTCCTCAAGGATATCACCATGAGTGCGGCACTGGACAGCAGCGCGCGGATCGCCGCGATCACGGCGGTATCCATGCTGTGCGCGATCTGGATGTTTACGCGCAAGGCATAGGGCCCGACACGTTGCGTATCGATTCAGGAATGGCTATAAAGAAAAGAGCATGTCGCGCAAGGCGTTGCCGGGGCCCCGCGAAGGGCGTCCGGGAGGCGCGCCGCCGGTAGCAAAGACGCATGGAATAGTGTACGTGACATCCACTCAGGGATCAGGCGCAGCCCCTGCCCGGCAGGAACGCCGTCGTCCCTCCACCTTTACCTGAGGAGATACGCTTGGACCGAAGTACGGACAAAAGTTTGTGGGATCGGGTTTGCAACCTGTTCGGAGGCCGCTCGGGCGACTCGATCGAGCAGGCCGTCATGGAAGCCCGCGACGAAGGGGAACTGGACCTCGCCGAAGGCTCCATGATCCTGAGCATCCTGCGCCTTGACGATGTACAGGTGCAGGACATCATGACCCCGCGAACTGATTTCGACTGTATGCCTACGGGCGCACCCGTGAGCGAGGTGGCGCAGTGCATTCTGGAAACCGGACATTCCAGGTTGCCCATCTACAAGGATACGCGCGACAACATCATCGGGATCGCCTACGCCAAGGATCTCATCAGCCTCCTCGTCGATCCGGCCAAGCACCATACTGCGGTGGACGAAATCATGCGTTCGCCCTTTTTTGTACCCGAGACCAAGATCGTGAGCGAGCTGCTTCAGGAGTTCCGGTCCCGCAAGAACCATATCGCCATTGCCGTGGACGAATATGGCGGAACGTCCGGCCTCGCCACTATCGAGGACATCCTTGAGGAGATCGTGGGCGACATCGAAGACGAGCACGACGCGCCCAAGGAAGAGGATATCCATCCTCTCGGGGATTCGCGTTATGCGCTGTCCGGCCGCGCCTACCTTGAGGATCTGGAAGAACTCGGCATCAATCTGGAGGCTGACGAGGTGGATACCATCGGCGGCTACCTGTGCCTTGAAGCCGGGCATGTTCCCGAGAAGGGAGAAATTTTCGAGTGCGGCGGCTGGCGGTTCATCGTGGACGAAGCCGACGCCAAGCAAATCCGCCGTGTGATCGTGGAACCCGCCACGCAGGAAGAGAGCGGCGCCGAATAGACGGATGAGAAGGCTCCCCCGCAAGGGGAGCCTTCGATGCAGGAAAAGGCCGGAACCCAGCGTTGGGTTCCGGCCTTTTCCTTTTCATCTTGCGGACGGTTACCGGCGTCCTCTGCCCGGTGTTGGAGGTTGCCGCCGGGCAGTTCTGGAACAGTTTTCCTCTGAAAATTTCGAAGGGGTGAATTGAGGAATGGCATTCCGCCGCTCCTCTCCAACAGAAAAAGATATAAAGGAAGCAATGAGCGGCTCGTTCTTTTCTTTCCACACAACGGAACTTCTGCCGCGCTGCCTCCCCACCAGTCGAAGTTTTTGCGGGTGGGGGCTCGGGGGGAGGGCGCTTTTTTCAAAAAGCGCCCTCCCCCGATATATTCACTTCATTTAAAACGCGATTTCATACAGCTGCTGGACAGCGGCGTCGGTCATCTTGCGGGGGTTGGTGAGCCCGCAGGCGTCCTTCTGGGCGTTGGCGACCATCGTCGGGATATCGCTGCGGCTGACTTCCTTGCCGTACCGCTTGGCAAGCTCGGTGATGCTGGCCGGGATGCCCACATCCTGCGACAGGCGGCGGATGGCGGAGATGGCCAGTTCGGCGGCGTCGCGTTTGGAAAGGCCGTCTATGTTTTCATCCATCATCCTGGCGATGTTGATGAATTTGTCCAAATGGGCGAGCAGGTTGTACTCTTCCACGATGGGCAGGAGGATGGCGTTGCATTCGCCGTGGGGCAGGTTGTAGAAGCCGCCGAGCTGGTGGGCCATGGCGTGCACGTGCCCGAGGCTGGCGTTGTTGAAGGCCATACCGGCAAGGTACTGGGCGTAGCACATGCCTTCACGGGCGTGGATGTCGCTGCCGTTGGCGACGGCGCGGCGCAGGTTTTCGGAAACCAGCTTGATGGCCTTTTCGGCACAGGCGTCGGTCAGCGGGGTAGCGCCGGTGGAGACGTACGCTTCAACCGCGTGGGTGAGCGCGTCCATACCGGTGGCGGCGGTCAGGGCCGGGGGCATACCCACCATCAGGATGGGGTCGTTGATGGCGACGCTCGGGGTGATGCGCCAGTCGACGATGGCCATTTTCACTTTGCGGGCGCTGTCGGTGATGATGCAGAAACGGGTGATTTCGGAGGCCGTACCCGCGGTGGTGTTCACGGCGAGGTAGGGGGGCATGGCTTTGGTGGACTTGTCCACGCCTTCGTAATCGTGGATCTTGCCGCCGTTGGAAACGACGAGGCCGATGCCCTTACAGCAGTCATGGGAAGAACCGCCGCCGATGGAGATGAGGCTGTCGCATTCTTCTTTCTTGTACAGTTCGACGCCGGCGGCGACATTGAGGTCGGTGGGGTTCGGAACCGTCTCATCATAGATGGCGTATTCCATCGCCGCTTCGTCGAGGATATCCGTAATCTGTTTCAGGATGCCGGTGTGGACGATACCTTTGTCCGTGACAAGCAGCGGCTTCGTGGCATTCAAATAAACGATACGCTCGGGGATAGCTTTTGCGGCGCCTACACCAATAAGCGTAACGTTGGGAATAAAGAAGCCGTCAACTTTTTCAACAATAGCCATTGTGGTATCCTCCACTGTTTATAGATGGGCATAAACAAGGCAAGAAGAAAAGTAGAAACAGAGAAAATATAGAGACCTTCTTATCTCTTTTTTGGCAACGTATGATGTTTCAAAAAACAGGTCAATAGCCTTTTGTAAAATACACTACATGTGAAAAAAGATTTTTTTTGCATGTAAAAGGTGCTTTTTCTCACGAAAGATAAAATATTTTTTCACATAAAAATAGATTGTGCATTCATTCAATTTGTTGATTGAACAAACATGTTCAGAAATGATTTGTGATCGGCAATGAAATAAAGCGAATTGCTCAAAGGGATAGTCATGACGCCTATCCGGTGCCGGAGAGAGGGAAGCCGGGGGACGGGCTTTTCCGCCCCGAGAGGGGCTGGAAGGGCCCCGCCGATTTGCAAATGGGCTTGACAACAAAAAATATCCATTGTAGGAGTGACTCCTTTCGGAACATTTACCCACTCCTATGGAGGAAAACAGATGCCAACTATCAACCAGCTTATCCGCGTCGCGCGGAAGAAGGTTGTGAAGCACAAAAAGACCCCGGCCCTGCAGGCTTGCCCCCAGCGCCGCGGCGTGTGCACCCGCGTGTACACGACGACCCCGAAGAAGCCGAACTCGGCTCTGCGTAAGGTCGCCCGTGTGCGTCTCACCAACGGCCTCGAAGTCACCGCGTACATCCCCGGTGAAGGCCACAACCTTCAGGAACACTCCGTCGTCATGATTCGCGGCGGCCGTGTAAAAGACCTTCCCGGTGTCCGTTACCACATCGTCCGTGGTACTCTGGATACCTCCGGTGTGCAGGATCGCCGCCAGCGTCGTTCCAAGTACGGCGCCAAGCGTCCGAAGTCCTAAGCCGCAAAGCTTTCCCGGCAAGAGGTCTGACGGCACATCCGCCGTCTTTGCGAATTTTCGCATCACAGTGTCATGCCATGGGTGCGCGTCCATGCCCCCCCGCAACGGGAGGGGCGCAGTGGGAACACACCAAGGCAGCCCGGGCGGCCCCCGCCTCGGGAAACCGCATAGCACTGCAACCCCTGACGTAACGCGTCCGCGTTACCCGGAGAATTTTCATGCCCCGTAAAGGTCCTATCCCCAGAAGGGAAGTTCTGCCTGATCCGATTTATGGCAGCCGCTTGGCCGCCCGTTTCGTGAACCGTCTCATGTACGACGGCAAGAAGGGCGCTGCCGAAAAGATTTTCTATGGCGCTCTTGAAGTCCTCGCCGAAAAGACCGGCGAAGAAGCGCTGCGCGCCTTCGAAAAGGCTCTCGAAAACGTGAAGCCCCATCTCGAAGTCAAGGCCCGCCGCGTGGGCGGCGCCACCTATCAGGTGCCCATGGAAGTGCGTCCTGACCGCCAGGTCTCCCTTTCCATCCGTTGGTTGATCACCTACGCCCGTTCCCGCGGTGAAAAAGGCATGTCCAACAAGCTCGCCGCCGAGCTTCTGGATGCCTTCAACAGCCGCGGCGGCGCCGTGAAGAAAAAGGAAGACACCCACCGCATGGCCGAAGCCAACAAGGCTTTCGCGCATTACCGCTGGTAGTCGGGGAGAAACATGTCTCGTTTAGCACCTATCGAAAAAATGCGGAACATCGGCATCATGGCTCACATCGATGCCGGTAAGACCACGACGACCGAACGTATCCTGTACTACACCGGCGAAAACCACAAAATCGGCGAAACCCACGAGGGCGGCGCTACGATGGACTGGATGGCGCAGGAGCAGGAACGCGGTATCACCATCACTTCCGCCGCGACGACTTGTTTCTGGCTTGATCACCAGATCAACATCATCGACACCCCCGGCCACGTTGACTTCACCATCGAAGTGGAACGTTCCCTGCGCGTGCTCGACGGTGCCGTGGCCGTGTTCGACGCCGTCGCCGGCGTGGAACCCCAGTCCGAAACCGTGTGGCGCCAGGCCAACCGTTACGGCGTGCCCCGTATCTGCTTCATCAACAAGATGGACCGCATCGGCGCCAACTTCTTCCGCAGCGTGGACATGATCCGCGACCGCCTGAAGGCGAAGCCCGTCTGCCTCCAGATCCCGATCGGTTCTGAAGACAAGTTCGACGGCGTTGTCGACCTCATCAATGGCCGCTCCGTCCGCTTCGAAAAAGAATCCAAGGGCCTTCAGATCACCTATGGTGAAGTCCCTGAGGATCTCAAGGATCTCTACGAAGAAAAGCGCCTTGAGCTGCTGGATACCGTGGCGGAAGAAGATGAAGAATTGATGGAAAAGTACCTCGAAGGCCATGAACTGACCGTCGAGGAAATCAATTCCTGCATCCGCAAGGGTACCATCCGTCAGAGCATCGTGCCCGTCCTGTGCGGTACCGCGTTCCGTAACATCGGCGTGCAGCCGCTGCTCGACGCCGTTGTGAACTACCTGCCTTCTCCTCTCGATATCGATCAGATGGTGGGCCACAACCCCGACAAGCCGGAAGAAGAAATCGTCTGCCCCAGCTCGGACAAGGAACCGCTCGCCGGTCTCGTGTTCAAGCTGGCTTCCGACCCCTTCGTGGGCCACTTGGCCTTCTTCCGTATCTACTCGGGCGTGATTGAAGCCGGCTCCACGTTGTACAACGCCAACACCGGCAAGAAGGAACGCCTTGGCCGCCTGCTCCGTATGCACGCCAACAAGCGTGAGGACATCAAGTCCGCCGGCGCTGGCGACATCGTGGCCCTCGTGGGCATGAAGCTTGCCTCCACCGGCGACACGATCTGCGACGAAAAGCGCCCCGTGGTGCTCGAATCCCTCGATATTCCGGAACCGGTCATCGAAGTCGCCATCGAACCCAAGACGAAGACCGACCGTGACGCTCTCTCCGCCGCGCTCAACAAGCTGGCGAAGGAAGACCCGTCCTTCCGCGTGAAGGGCAACGAAGAGACCGGCCAGACCCTCATCGCGGGCATGGGCGAACTGCATCTGGACATCATCGTTGACCGTCTGGTCCGCGAGTTCAACGTGAACGCCAACGTCGGCAAGCCTCAGGTTGCCTACCGCGAAACGATCACGAAGCCCAGCAAGTCCGACCTGAAGTACGCCAAGCAGTCCGGTGGCCGCGGCCAGTACGGTCACTGCGTGATCGAAGTCGAGCCCAACCCGGAAAAGGGTTACGAGTTCGTCAACGCGATCACCGGCGGCGTGATTCCGAAGGAATACATTCCTTCCATCGACAAGGGTATTCAGGACGCCCTGAAGTCTGGTGTGCTCGCCGGCTTCCCGGTTGTGGACGTGAAGGTCACTCTGGTCTTCGGTTCCTACCACGAAGTCGACTCCTCCGAACAGGCCTTCTATGTGGCCGGTTCGATGGCCATCAAGGACGCCATGAACAAGGCGACCCCCGCTCTCCTCGAACCCTACATGGACGTGGAAGTGGTGACCCCCGATGATTACCTTGGCGACGTGATGGGCGACCTCAACGGTCGTCGTGGTCGCGTGCAGTCCATGGAAGCCCGCGCCGGCGCTCAGGTTGTCCGCGCTCAGGTTCCGCTGTCCGAAATGTTCGGCTACGCCACGGACCTGCGTTCCCGTACGCAGGGCCGCGCGACCTTCACGATGCAGTTCCACCACTACGAAAAGGTGCCTGCGGCTATCGCTGAAGAAGTCAGCAAGAAGGCTGCGAACTAAACCATACGATAAGATGCGCCTCCGGCGGCAAGGGGGCATCATGCCCCCTTTGCCCCCCTCGGCGCGGTCTTTGAAAACAAACACCCCGGACGGTTTCCGTCCGGGGTGTTTGTTTTCAAAGACCGCTTTTCACTCGGCAGCCGTTCCCTTTTCAGAGGCAACGGCCGCACTTGTTTTTTGTCCATCTCCGAATCTCTACCGCTTCTTCTTGCGGGCCGCGTTCTTTTCCGGCGTGGCGGGATGTGATGTGATTTGGGGATTGTCCTCGGGTTCAGGAGGAAGCGGTGGAGGGTTGGGGGTTCCGAGGTATTTGAGGAAGAAGGCGGCGGATTCGGCGGCCATTTTTGCCTGTACGGCCTTCCGGCGCGAAGGGGAGACGGCAAGGCACATTTCAGGAAGCGTCTGATCCAGATTGCCGCCGCAGGATGACATCAGGCTGGCTGTATCCGCATCGGGCAATACGCCAAGCTGCGGAGGCTGGGGCATGGCGCTCAGGAGGCGTTCCGCGTGCTGAAGGGTATAGAGAGGCGTCCTCTCGGCACGAAGCAGCAGAAGGGGAATCCGGATGCGGGACAGGCTGGCGGGAGTGAACATCATGGCATAGGAAGGGGAAACGGCGGCTGCGGCGCGGACACGCCTGTCGCGGTAGGGTGCGGAAAGGTTGGGAGTGGTGGAAAAAGCCCCCATGCGCTGCCGTGCCCACGGCGTGCAGTAGGGATCGGCGTTTTCTTCCTTTCCGGCGCAGTAGATGGGCCAACCGGTCGCGTCCAGCCGCGCTCCGGCGATGAGCATGGCTGCCGTGCCTCCGGGGCCGACGCCAAGGACGCCGATGCGATCGGGATCGATGAGCGGTGCCGTCTCGGGATCGGCTAGGGCGATGTCCAGTGCCTGTGTGAGCTGCTTGGCCCGGTCGGTCACCTGCACGGGCATGAAAAGGGCTCCCATGTCGTCCACATTGTCGCCGGGATGCGTGAAGGCCAGGACGACAAAGCCGTTGCGGGCGAGTTCCGATGCCAGTTCATGCAGGGAAAAGCGTGAGCCCGCGCTGTCATGGGAGAGCAGGATGAGAGGGTGTTTTCCTTCCACGGGAGGCCTGCCGCGTGCGGCGGAGAAGTTCCAGTCTCCGTAATTGACCTGAAAGGGCGCGGAACGGCTGGGGTACCAGACGGCGAAGTCCAGACGCACGTTTTTGGCCGGATCCCAGATGCCGAGGGTTTTAAAGCCCGGTTGAAGAGGCGCTGCATACGCCGTGCAGGTCAGTATGAGGAACGCGAGCAGGAAAAAGAGAAAACGGCGCAGTTTTTGGCAGAAATGCTGGATTTGGAATATACTACGGTTCTGGAAAAAATTGAGCAGAGGGTTGCCTTGGTGCGCATCAAAACAAAGGTGGACACCGAAACGGCGGCAGCCATCCGCAGGGCGAACTATGCGGGGGTAGAGGTGGACGAGGATGTGCGGCGCATCTATCCCTATACGAGCATGGCGGCGCAGGTGATTGGCTTTGTCGGGAAGGATAATCAGGGGATTATCGGCTTGGAGGCAAAATATGACAGGCTTCTGGAGGGGGAGCGAGGGAAGATTCTTACGCTGACGGATTCCAGAGGGAATGAGGTGGACAGCGAGCAGGAGCGGATTCCGCCTGTGGATGGGAAAAATCTGGTGACAACGATGGATATGCGGAGCAGACCATTGCAAAGGCAGTCGAAACGAAGGGCGCAAAGCGCGGCATTGTGATTATTCTGAATCCGCAGAATGGGGAAATTTACGCCATGGCGAATTATCCTTCGTTTGATTTGAATGAGCCGTTTACCATACAGGATGAAGCACCGGCGGCGAAATGGGACAGCTTTTCCGAGCAGGAGAAAAATGAGTATTTGAACAAAATGTGGCGCAATACCGCAATCAATGATACATACGAGCCGGGGAGTACGTTTAAAATCGTGACCTCCTCGGCAGGTCTGGAGGAGGGGGTTGTGACCCCTGAAAGCAGCTTTTTCTGCCGCGGATTTTATGTGGCAGGGGACAGACAGATTAAATGCTGGCGCTATCCGCGCACACATGGGGCGGAAACCTTTGTGCAGGGGGTGCAAAATTCCTGCAACCCTGTTTTTATGGAGGTTGGGGAGCGCTTAGGGGCGGAGACCTTTTTGGAATATATGAAAAAATTCGGCTTTATGGAAAAAACGGGCATTGACCTTGCAGGCGAGGCAACGGGCATTATACATAAGGCGGAGAATGTCGGGCCTGTGGAGCTGGCAACGATGAGCTTCGGGCAGTCCTTCCAGATTACGCCCCTGCAGCTTTTGCGTGCCGCCTCGGCAATCGTGAACGGCGGATATCTGATTACGCCGCATTTTGCAAAGGGGCTTGCGGACGAAAACGGCAGGCTGACAGAGGAATTTACCTATGAGACAGGCGAGCAGGTGATTTCCAAGGAGACCTCGGAAACGATGAAAACGATTCTGGAAAGCGTGGTTTCCGAAGGAACGGGCAGCAAGGCATATATCCCCGGATACCGCATCGGCGGCAAGACGGCAACCTCGGAAAAGCTGCCGCGCAGAAGCGGAAAATATATTGCATCCTTTCTATCCTTTGCGCCGGCGGAAAATCCGCAGGTGATGGCACTGGTGCTGATTGATGAGCCGCAGGGCGTTTATTACGGCGGTACGGTGGCAGGGCCTGTGATGCAGGAGCTGCTGCGGAATATTCTGCCATATCTGGGGATTGAAGCGAAATATGATGCAAAAGAGGCGGAAGAAGCGGCAGAATTGAAAACGATTGTACCCGACCTTCTGGGCATGACCTTAAACGAAGGGAAGAATGCACTTTTTCAGGCAGGGCTTTCAGCAGAAGTGGAAGCAGAGGGGGAAACCATTACGGGACAGACCCCACCGGCAGGAGAGTGCGTAAACAAGGGAACGAAGGTTTTGCTCCGTATGGAATAGCGAAAAAGAGAAATGGTCTTTCCTTGCATTTTTCAAGAAAAATGGCAAAAATATTTGGTTGTAGGAGATAAGTGTGGTATACTAAAAAATGGCTTATTATTGAGATTTATTTATCGAAGCCGAAAAAGAAAGGAGGCTGTAAGAGTGAATCTGAAACAGCTTTTAGAGGGTATTTCTTATGAGGTACAGCAGGGAACGGCGGATGTGGAAATTTCCGATTTCCAGTACGATTCCCGCAAGGTAGAAAAAGACGGTCTGTTTGTCTGCATTACAGGATTTCAGACGGACGGACACAAATATATTCCCATGGCATTGGAAAAGGGGGCGGTTGCCCTTCTGTGTGAGCATAGGGTGGAAAACGTACCCGAGGGCGTAACGGTGCTTGTGACGGAAAACAACCGCATTGCGCTGGCACTGCTTTCCGACCATTTCTACGGACACCCCTCCGCAGAGATGAATGTCATCGGCGTGACAGGCACAAACGGCAAAACCTCGACCACCTATCTGATGAAATCCATTCTGGACAGAATCGGCAAAAAGGTGGGCATTATCGGCACGATTGAAAACCGCATCGGCGATGAGGTGCTGAAGGCGGAGCGGACAACGCCCGAATCGAAGGAGCTGCAGGCACTCTTTCGCCGGATGAAGAATGAGGATGTGACGGACGTTGTGATGGAGGTTTCCTCTCATTCCTTGGATTTGCACAGGGTAGACGGAATTGCCTTTGATGTGGCAATTTTCACGAACCTGACACAGGATCATCTGGATTATCATAAAACAATGGAAAACTATAAGGCGGCAAAGGGGATGCTTTTCGCACGCGCGGCAAAAAGCGTCATCAATATGGACGATGCCGCAGGCGCGTATATGAAGGAGCAAAGCAAGGGTGAGGTGCTGACAATCGGCGTGGACAGCAAGGCTGATTTGACGGCGGAAGGCATTGACGTTTCCGCAGACGGTACGGCATTTGATATGCTCTGGCAGGGCAAGCGGTATCCTGTACACCTGCATACGCCCGGACGGTTCAGCGTATACAACGCATTGGGTGCGGCAGGAGCGTGTATTCTGCTCGGTGTGCCCGTAGAGGAAATCGTGGCAGGGCTGACGGCAAACCCCGGCGTTTCCGGCAGATTCCAGACGGTACGCAGCAAAAAAGGCTGTCAGGCAGTTGTGGATTATGCACATACGCCCGATGGCTTGGAAAATGTGCTGAATACAGCGAATGAATTTGTAAAGGGCAAGCTGATTGCGGTATTTGGCTGCGGCGGCGACAGAGACAGAACAAAGCGTCCCATCATGGGCGAAATCGGCGGCAGACTGGCAGGCTACTGCATCATTACCTCGGATAACCCCAGAACAGAGGACCCTGCAAAGATTTTGGAGGATGTTGAGGTTGGGGTGAAGAAAACGGATTGCCCCTATGAAAAAATCGTGGACAGACGGGAGGCCATTCAGAAGGCGGTTGCCATGGCGGAAGCAGGCGATGTGATTCTGATTGCGGGGAAGGGACATGAAACCTATCAGATTTTCCCCGATAAAACCATTCATTTTGATGACATTGAGGAAGTACGCAAGGCATTTGGAGAGGATTGCTTATGAAAAAGATTACGATCAGAGAAATTATCAAAGCAACAGGCGCACAGATGATTGCTTTGGGAGATATGGAGGAAGCACTGAATAAGGAAATCTGGTATGTGACACAGGATTCCAGAGAAACAAAGGAAGGCGTTCTTTTTGTTGCAAGAGTGGGCGAGGTGCGTGACGGACATGATTTTCTGCCCCAGTGCTTTGCAAACGGCGTGACTGCCTGCCTTTCTCAGAAGGTGGTGGCACCCACGAATGGGGCGATTGTGCTTCTGGTTCCCGATACGGGGAAGGCACTGCTTGATTTGGCGGCTTATTACAGAAATCTGTTTGATATTCCCGTTGTTGCGGTGACGGGGAGTGTCGGCAAGACAACAACAAAGGATATGATTGCATCCGTGGTTTCGCAGAAATATGATACCGTGTGGACACAGGGCAATTACAACAATGAGGTTGGCGTGCCGCTGACGATTTTCCGCATTGAGGAGCACCATCAGGCGGCAATCATTGAAATGGGCATGAACCACTTCGGGGAGCTGGACAGAATTGCGAAGGCAGTGCGCCCGAACATCGGTGTGATTTCTAATGTCGGCGTGGCGCATATTGAATTTCTGGGCAGCAGAGAAGGGATTCTGAAGGCGAAATGCGAAATGCTTGCACATCTGGAAAAGGACGGCGTTGTGATTCTCAATGCAGACAACGATATGCTGCAGACGTTGGAGGGCAAGCTGCCGCAGAGGGTGCGCTGGTTTGGCGTAGAACATAAAAAGGACTTCTATGCGGATGAGATTGCACAGGTTGGTCTGGAAAAAACAGCCTGCACGATTCATACACCGATTGGCAATGTGCGCGTGAATATTCCCATTCCGGGGGTACACATGGTGCTCAATGCACTTTCTGCGGCGGCGGTCGGCGTGGAACTGGGGCTGACACCGGAGCAGGTGAAGGCGGGGATTGAAGGCTTCCGGGCGACCAAAAACAGAATGAGCATTGAAACAACGAAGGACGGCATTACGATTCTGAATGACGTTTATAATTCCAATCCGGTTTCCTGCAAGGCTTCTCTGGATATTCTGGCGAACGCGAAGGGCAGAAGGATTGCCGTTCTGGGCTTTATGGGCGAGCTGGGCGATTATGCGGAAGAAGGACACCGTGAGGTCGGTATCCATGCGGCGGAAAAAGGCATTGATGTGCTTTACTGCATCGGGCTTTGCTGTGATTACATGGCAGATGCGGCGAAAAAGGCAGGCATGAAAGAGGTTTATTATCTGGAAACACAGGAGGAATTCTGGGAGAAGGGACTGCCTACGCTGAAAGCAGGCGATACGATTTTGCTTAAGGCATCCCGCAGCAGAGAATTTGAAAAAACAGTAGCAAAATTGCAAGGAGTGAACTAAAGTGGGTTCTTTGGAACAGGCAGTCTATGCCATCATCATATCTTTCGTGATTGGGGTGATTTTGTGTCCCATCGTGATTCCTATGCTGAGAAAGCTGAAATTCGGGCAGAATGTGCGTGACGATGGGCCGCAGACGCATCTGGCAAAGCAGGGCACGCCTACGATGGGCGGCGTTGCCTTTCTGGCGGCATTCGTGATTACAAGCCTTTTCTTTCTGAAGGGAAACAGGGACGGCGCGGCTATTATGCTGATGACCCTGTGCTATGGGCTGATCGGCTTTCTGGATGACTATATTAAGGTGGTAAAAAAGCGTTCTCTGGGGCTGCGTGCGTATCAGAAGCTATTGTTACAGCTGATTGTAACGGGGCTGTTCTGCTCGTATATCATGAAAAGCGGCATCGGTACGGCGATTTATATTCCCTTTACAGACGGGAAAATGCTTGATTTGCAGCTGATTTTCATTCCCTTCCTGTTTGTGGCGGTGCTGGGAACAGTGAATGGGGTCAACCTGACAGATGGTCTGGATGGGCTGGCAGGCGGCGTAACCCTTCTGGTGGCGGCATTCTTCATGATTGTGGCATGGGCGGCAGGCAGCACGATTGCACCTGTTTGCGGTGCGATTGTGGGCGGTCTGATGGCGTTCTTAATCTTTAACTCCTATCCTGCAAAGGTGTTTATGGGGGATACGGGGTCTCTGGCACTGGGCGGCTTTGTGGCATCGGCGGCGTTTATTCTGAAAATGCCCATTTTTATCGTGATTGTCGGGTTTATTTACCTTTGGGAATCCATTTCGGTTATGCTGCAGGTTGGCTGGTTTAAGCTTACAAAGAGAAAATACGGGGAAGGCAGACGCTTATTTAAGATGGCACCCTTCCATCATCATCTGGAAAAATGTGGTTGGAAGGAAACCAAGGTTGTGACGCTTTTCTATGTGGCAACGGCACTGCTGTGTCTCATTGGTTTTCTGGGCTGTAAATATATGTTCCTGTAAGGAATTTTGGAAAGAAGGAATCAAACGTGGAATACAATGGTAAAAAGGCCTTAGTCTGCGGCATGGCAAGAAGCGGCATTGCGGCGGCAAAGCTGTTGAACAGACTGGGTGCGAGGGTTACATTGCAGGATATGAAAAAAAGAGAGGAAATTTCTGCCGATGTGCTGGCATTGGAGGGGGAGGGCATCGTGCTTTACACGGGCGCAAACCCCGATGAGATTGCCTGCGCGCAGGATTTGATTGTATTAAGCCCCGGTATCCCCTGCGACCTGCCCTTTATTGCGGCGGCGGAGGAGGCAGGAATCGAGGTCATCAGCGAGGTGGAGCTGGTGTACCGCCTGACACCCTGCCCGATTACGGCAATCACAGGCACAAACGGCAAAACAACCACAACCACGCTGACAGGCGAAATTATGAAAACGGCTTACAGCGGCACGGCGGTTGTCGGCAATATCGGGATTCCCTACAGCGAGGAGGTAGAGCGGCTGACCGAAAAGGATTGGGTGGTTGCGGAAATCAGCAGCTTCCAAATGGAAAAGGCGAAGGAATTTCATCCGCATATCAGCGCAGTGCTGAATATTACACCCGACCATTTGAACAGACATAAAACCATGGACGTTTACATTGCCATGAAGGAAAGAGTTTTTGCAAAGCAGACCGCAGAGGATTTCTGTATTCTGAACCATGGGGACGAGGCTTGCAGAAAAATGGCGGATAAAACCGCGGCAAAGGTATTTTTCTTCGATTCCTCCGAAACGCTTGCGGAAGGCATTTATCTGAACGGGGATGCCATCGAGGTGCGCTGGGGCACTATCAACGAAACCCTGATTCATGTGGATGAATTGCAGATTCTGGGCGTGCATAACTATGAAAACGTGATGGCGGCGGCGGCAATGGGCATTTGTGCGGGGATTGCATTGGATACCATTCGCGCGGTGCTGAAGGGATTTGCAGGCGTAGCACATCGCATCGAATATGTTGCGACGGTGGACGGTGTGGACTATTATAATGACTCCAAGGGGACGAATGTGGACGCATCCATCCGCGCAGTACTGGCGATGAAAAAGCCGATTGTGCTGATTGGCGGCGGCTATGATAAGGGCAGCTCCTTTGATGAATGGACAAAGCTGTTCCCCGGCAGAGTGAAGCATCTGGTGCTGATTGGCGTAACGGCACCGAAGGTACGCGCATCTGCGGAGAAATTCGGCTTTACTGCCATTTCCGATTGCGAAACCTTTGAAGAAGCGGTCGATCTGTGCAGAGAAAAGGCGGAGGACGGCGACTGTGTACTGCTTTCTCCTGCCTGCGCAAGCTGGGGGATGTTTGATAACTATGAACAGCGCGGAGATATGTTCAAGGAGCAGGTTCGGGGATATCTGAAATAAAAAACGCTGGAATGAGGTGTGAAAATGAGTCATGTCAAACCAAAAAAGAAAACCGCAAAGCGGAAGTATAGAAAGCCGTTGGGATATGACTTCACGGTTCTGTTTATTGTGCTGATTCTGGTGCTTTTTGGCGTTGTTATGATTTTCAGCTCCAGCTATTATTACACAATGACAACGGAGCGATTCCATAATGATATGTTCTATTTCCTGAAACGGCAGAGCCTTTGGGCGGTTCTGGGGATTGTGGCAATGGTTGGCATGATGCATATTCCGTATACCCTCTGGAGACGATTTGCAAAGCTGGCATACTGGCTTTCCAACCTGTTCCTGCTTGCACTGCCCTTTGTCGGGACAGAGGCAGGCGGGCAGAAGCGTTGGCTGGGGATTGGTTCGCTTTCCTTTCAGCCTTCGGAATTTACGAAAATTGCCGTGATTCTGTTTCTTTCCTCTTATGTGATTGAGCATCGGAAGGAGCTGGCAAATCTGAAGGGGTTCCTCAAGGCATGCTGTGTGCTGCTGCTGCCTGTGGCGCTGATTGCAATATCAAACTTTTCCTCGGCGCTCTTGGTTGGGCTGATGGGTGCAACGATTCTGTTTGTGGCAAGCCCGCGTGTTTGGTATTTCGGGGCGGCAATCGCAGGGGCAATTCCTCTTTGCGGCCTTGCTGTAGCGATTCCCAAGTTTCGCTACAGACTGACCCGTATCAAGACATGGCATGACCCCTGGGCAGACCCGACGGGCGATGGCTTCCAGACGATTCAGTCGCTGTATGCACTGGCATCCGGCGGCTTATTCGGACTTGGACTGGGGCAGAGCCGACAGAAAACCTTTATTCCTGAGGCATATAACGATATTATCTTTGCGATTATTTGTGAGGAACTGGGAATTGTCGGGGCGGCGTTGGTGATTCTGCTGTTTGCGGTGCTGATCTGGCGAGGGATTCGCATTGCGATGAATGCAAAGGACAGCTATGGGATGCTGGTTGCAACGGGGATTACGGCGGTTATCGCCTTCCAGTCGATTATCAATATCGGCGTTGTAACGAATACGATTCCCAATACGGGGCAGCCGCTGCCGTTTATCAGCTACGGCGGCACCTCGCTGTTATTTTTGATGGCGATGGTTGGGATGCTGCTGAATATTTCACGTTATCCCAAGGACAGGGAAAATTAAAGTTGAAAACAGGAAAGACTTTTTGAAAAATAGTAGAAAAGTCTTTTTTTCTTACTTATTTACTAATTTAGGGTTGACAAAACTGGTAGAATTGAATAAAATCTTGAGGTATAGAAAGAAAAACAACACTGTGAAAGACAGAGAAAAAGAGGAGTACACATCCGAACTATACAGAGAGAAGGATTCATTGGCTGAAAAATCCTTTGTAGAAAGAATGTGGAAGGTAGCTTTGGAGTTGCTTTGCTGAAGGGAATTTCAGAAGAAATTTCTGGGTAGGCGAAGCCGGGAGGTCCCGTTACAGACGATAAAGTGTCCGTTTTTAGAAACGGGAAATAAGGTGGTACCGCGAGCTTTCGTCCTTTGGTTGGACGGAGGCTTTTTTTGATTCACGGTGAAATGAAAAAAATAGGAGGAAATACTATGAAAGAGCTGGCAAAGAATTTTGACCCCTCTGTTGTAGAGGAAAGACTTTACAACAAATGGATGGAAAAGAAATATTTCCATACAGAAGTAGATAAAACAAAAGAACCTTTTTGCATCGTAATGCCGCCCCCGAATATCACAGGACAGCTGCACATGGGACATGCACTGGACAACACCATGCAGGATATCCTGATTCGCTGGAAAAGGATGGCAGGCTACAACGCACTTTGGGTACCCGGCATTGACCATGCAAGCATTTCCACGGAGCTGAAGGTTGTGCAGAAGATGGCATCCGAAGGGCTGACCAAGGAGGATGTTGGCCGTGAGGGCTTTTTGGAACGCGCGTGGGCGTGGAAGGAGGAATACGGCGGCATTATTCTGAACCAGCTGAGAAAGCTGGGCTGCTCCTGCGACTGGGACCGTGTACGCTTTACGATGGACGAGGGCTGCTCCGAAGCGGTTTTGGAAACCTTCTGCCGTCTGTATGAAAAGGGCTATATTTACCGTGGGGAAAAGATTATCAACTGGTGTCCGGAGTGTCAGACTACAATTTCTGACGCAGAGGTAGAGCACGTTGATATGGCAGGGCATTTCTATCATATCAATTACCCCATTGTTGGTTCTGATGAAAAGCTGAGACTGGCAACCACCAGACCCGAAACCATGCTGGGCGATACTGCGGTTGCGGTACATCCCGCAGATGAAAGATATCAGCACCTGATCGGCAAGACCTGTATCGTTCCCGTTCTGAATAAGGAAGTACCCATCGTTGCGGATGAATATGTTGACAGAGAATTTGGTACCGGTGTTGTAAAAATTACACCTGCGCATGACCCGAATGACTTCGAGGTTGGGCTGAGACATGACCTGCCCCGTATTTGCGTGATGAATGATGACGGCACAATGAATGAAAAGGCAGGCAGATTTGCAGGCATGGACAGATTGGAGGCCAGAAAGGAAATCGTAAAACAGCTGGACGAAGAAGGCTATCTGGTTGAAATCGAGGATATCACCCATGCGGTAGGCTGCCATGAAAGATGCCATGCATCCATCGAACCCATGATTAAGCTGCAGTGGTTTGTGAAAATGGACGAGCTGGCAAAGCCTGCCATCAAGGTTTATCAGGATCAGGAGCTGAAATTTGTTCCCGAACGTTTCGGCAAGATTTATATGCACTGGCTGGATAATATCCGCGACTGGTGTATTTCCCGTCAGCTTTGGTGGGGACACAGAATCCCTGCATACTACTGTGCGGACTGCGGCCATATCACAGTGGCAAAGGCAAACCCCGGCAAATGTGAAAAATGCGGCTCCGCAAACATTCGGCAGGATGAGGATACACTGGATACCTGGTTCAGCTCTGCGCTGTGGCCCTTCTCTACACTGGGCTGGCCCCATGAAACAGAGGAGCTGAAGCACTTCTATCCC
>ENA-UEPJ01001796-UEPJ01001796.1-human-gut-metagenome-genome-assembly--contig:-NODE-1796-length-24423-cov-4.952518_pt1 | contig 24423 bp, 24 predicted proteins | sample MGYA00242890_ERZ507896 | MGnify/ENA primary metagenome ERZ507896 (study PRJEB26167, sample SAMN06115508) | human gut metagenome | host: Homo sapiens | place: China:Qinghai | collected 2015-08-20... | reverse complement strand
AGAATATCATTGAGTCGGCCATTGATGGCATCGAGGGAGAATATACTGAACAGAAAGATGATCACGAGGAAGACAGGAAGGAAAACAATGAAGAGAGTGAGCAAATAGAACAAAAGCACCATTTCCGCAGATAAGAAAATGACAGAGACTACTATGCATAGATACAGAACAATCATTCTACAACCACACTGGTTGCAGTTTGTCATTGATGAACTTCCTGAGATTATCCTCACGACAGCATTGTTCTTTGCGGCCGGGTTGGAATCAATGCCCATGCCCAAACTTATTCTTTGTGCAGCTGGAGTTCTGACAATCTTTCTTATTTACAACTTCATATACCTACGCCGCATAGAATGTAGAATCAATGGTGAACAACTGATAATGGAACATGGAGTATTTACTCGGAAAAGTGATTATCTGGAGTTGTATCGCATAGTGGACTTCAATGAACATAGAACAATCATGCAACAGATATTCGGATTAAAGACCGTGACCATATTTTCCGGGGACAGAAATACGCCAAAGCTGGATATCATTGGTGTAAAAAACGACTTAGACTTGGTATCTGTGCTTCGTGAACGTGTAGCATTCTGTAAAAAATCATCAGGAGTATATGAAATCACAAATCGTTATTAAAAGTCTTTTGACACTCCTGTTGGTGATAACCTTTTCTCATAATGCTAAAGCACAAGTCATTCTCAATCCAGGGGAATGGTTGGCATTAGCAGAAGGAAACGATCTGATTAACTCCCAAATCCAATCTGAAACGAAATCACAGTTGCAGACTGCAACCTTGCAAAACACAATGGCGGCAGAGTTCAATCAGATAAAGAAATGGGAAAGTAAATACAGCAGTTACCTACAGACAGCGAGCGGCTATGCTTCAACACTGAAAGCAGGAATGATGCTCTACCATGATGGCGTACACATCTTCATAACGTTAGGTCAGCTTCGCAAGGCTGTACAGGAGAATCCACAAGGTATAGCGGCTACACTATCGATGAATAATCTGTATGTGGAAACGGCTACAGAACTGATTTCTGTGTTTACCCTTCTCAATGAAACTATCGCCAAAGGTGGTAATCAGAATATGCTCACGGGTGCTGAACGCTCACAGACATTATGGGAATTACAAGACCGATTGGGTGCTTTCAGCAAGAAGCTCCATTATTTGTATCTGAGCATTCGGTATTACAATCTGAATGACGTTTGGAGTCGAGCCAGTGCAGGAATGATAGACCGAAACAATGCCGAGGTTGCAGGGCAAGCCTATGACCGATGGCGAAGAGCAGCTAATGTAATAAGATAAAGAGTTGAGTCTATGAAGAAAATACTGATACTGATTTTTATGATGATTGGTTGTATCGAGCTACATGCTCAATCAGATCCGACTCTATCAAGTATGATATTGCTTTATACCAATAAAGCTAAATCGGAACTGAAATCTCAGGAAGCTTCTATGATGCTGGAAACTACCGGTCATATATGGTTGAAGGAAGAGGTTGATGAGACAACGAATATACAAAAGAAATTCAATGATTATCTCGACAGCTTTCATTCTATCATCTGCTATGCAGCTCAGATATATGGTTTCTACCATGAGATAAGCAACCTGACAACGAATCTCTCTGAGTTCACTGAAGAATTGGGTGATGCCCCGAGTAACGCTCTAGCCGTTGCCCTTTCATCAAGAAGAAATGCCATTTATCGGGAGCTGATAATGGGAAGCGTGGAGATAGTGAATGATATACGACAGGTATGTCTGAGTGATATCAAGATGACAGAAAAGGAACGAATTGAAATTGTGTTCTCAATACGCCCCAAGCTGAAACTGATGAATCGCAAACTCAAGCGGCTGACCAGAGCGGTAAAATACACCTCAATGGCCGATGTTTGGGCGGAGATTGAAGGTGGAGCAAGACAACCAGCTGATAAAAAGAAGATAGTAAATGAAGCCATGGATCGATGGAAACGCAATGGACGCAGAGGCTTCTAGAGATAAAGAAACAAAAGAAACAACAATATGAGTATATGGAGCAGTATAGCCCGACGTGCCGGACGAATCATTACATACCCTGTCACCCATGCAGGAACTGCGGTACAAGCTGTGGGAAAAACTACCAAAACAGCTGTCGTTGGCGGTGGATTAGGCTACATGGCATGGGAAAGCGTAGTAAATGACAAGCCTGTTGTCAGAACAGCGTCAGACATACTCGTCGGCAAAGAAACGACAGAGAAAGTATCAGATGTAGTAACAGGTACTGTAGATGGTGTTGGTAAGGTTGTTACAGGTGCTGGTAATCTAGTTGAAGATGCAGGGAACATGCTTTCTGAGACCAATAATTCAACGAGTGGAGTTAGCAAGTTCTTTCAAGGACTATTTACTGGAAATGGCCTAGGTATGATTGGCGATTTCTTCCAAAACATCGGCAAAGGTAAAATATCAGGATTAAGCCTTGCAGGATTGATTGGTGCTGCTATTCTTTCCTTCGGACGCTTTGGATGGCTTGGTAAGATAGCCGGTGCATTCCTGGGCATGATGATTATTGGCAACAACTGGAACATGAACAAAGTCATGGGTGGTGAAAGCCAACAAACTGGAGAGAACATTGACAAAAGCAGATCAACCAACGAACAGACTAAACCACAAGTCAATCAACAACCAAGAATACAAGAAGAAACACCTGCACTTGTTATTCATCGAGGCAGATAAACTACAATAGAGAAAATGACATATACACAAGAAATGAATTTGACATCCTCCAGTGGCTATTGTATGCCATTTGAGGAACGAGACAGAGACGTACAGCTCACAGTGGGTTATGGAAAACAGAATCATCCCAAGACCGGTGAAGAATTCTTTCATCATGGTATCGATTTTAATACCAATAACTATTTCCTTGCAGCTGTTGCAGATGGTATCGTATCAGGTATTGGCATTGACAGGAAGAAGTACGGATTATATGAAACCATCAAATATGGCAAGTATGAAGTGACCTACAGCCATCTTTCAAATGTCTTCGTTCAGTTCGGTCAAAAGGTAAAAGCAGGCTTGGCCGTTGGTGTAAGTTCTGATATGCTTCACATGGAAGTAAAATATAATGGTGAAGAAATAGACCCCTTGGAGTTTATCACCATGCTTTACAGCAATATGAAAACATGGTCCGAAAAAGGAAAGGCTCAGCCTGAGTTTGTTGCCATCGATATGGATATTCACAACGACTACGACAAAGATAAGGATGAGATTGAGAAATTGATGATGCGCTTCTTTGCCAGCTATATGACAGACCTAAGCGGAGGATTATACGCTTCACCGGAGCGCACAGAGCAATCCCTGAGAAACATCTTTACGACAGCTTCCATGAAGGAATACTTCTATGAATGTATGCCATCCATGACAAATCCATTAGGATTGGGACATAAATCTATGCCACTTATCTCAAAGGTTCAGAATCTGCTTATCGGCGACTTTCTGAACTATCTAGCACTTCGGCATCAGATATTTCTCTCATCAATGACCTCACTCGAAAAAAAAAAGCTGAAGCCGAAGTCATTGCCGAAGGAGTTATTGTAGATCCACTGGCTGAACTGGATATCGACATACAGAGTTTCGACATACCAAGAATGGTGAGTGTCTATCCCGACAGAGCCGGAATCCGTTGGTGGACTAAATGCTGGTTCAACAATAAGGAAGATGGTGAGCCTGCCATAGAGATTGACCAGAAACTAGCCATCCTCTTTCTTCATGACCAGATAGATAAAGATGAATGGCTTGAAGAGTATTACCCAAAACAGATGGAGATGTATCATAACGCAATAGAACAAACCAAGGAGCAACTGCTCTCACAAAGCATATAAATAGTTCATGGCAATTAAAAATTCAAAACGCTTCTCAGAAGTTGAGTACTGTCTCCAACATTACTTCAACGCACAGCTTTCCCCTATCATGCGTAACGTTCAGAATGATCTGAATAAGAAACAGATAAAGGAATATGCTGAATACCAAACGAGTTTTGCCGGAATGTTACGTTCTGCATCCAACACCATGGCTGGAAGAATGGACGACTCATACGAGTTTGTGAAGCTTACAGGCAAATGGAACAGCAAAACTACAGAGGACTATGTTGAGATGTGTCGAAAAAATATTGCATCAAACAAAGACCTCCAGAAAGACTTTTCCAAAATGGCCGCAGAATGGCGTAATACTGTTGTAGCAGAAATTGGACGAGACAAATATGATACTTTATCCAAAAAACTAGGCGGTGATTTGGCTTTTGCCTATGTGGACTATCGTGTTGAACAAATGATGGTTGACCACTTGGTTGCTCAGAAAGTACCAAAATCATCGATGGAATACATCGTGCGCAAGGCAGGTGAAGGTAGTCTGCTAGGATTGTCATCCGTTTTTTCTCGAACACCTTTGGATAGAGAGATTGCAGACCGATGCGAGAAAGCCTATAATCCGAGTAAAATGGAAAAAGGAGCTGCTAAAGTTGGCTCATTTGCATCCGACACACTCATAACAGGTGGTTTCTGTTCATGGGCTTCACTAGGCAAGTTAGCCGCCTTTGAAGTAGCTTTTGCAGGTGCAGAGTATTACTTGGATAGTAAAAACAAAGGGCAAAAGGTAATGACTGTTGAAGATTGCATCAGTCGTGGAGTATTTGGTTCACAGAAGAATGTATTCACAGGATTCCGCCAAAACAGCAAGAAGATTAACTCCTGGGAGAACGACTATATCAAGAATTTCGATAAATCACTGAATAAAAGAATGGGAATAGCAACAACCAAGCCTTTCTATCTCGATGCGCTAAAACCAACAAAAGCAACATTGTTTCCATTCACTCTCTCGAAAGAAAAGAAAGCAGAGTATGCTAATGTGCCCATGGTCATTGCTCCCGGTCATGAGGAAGAATATCTAGCTAACAAGAAAAAGCTGGATGAACAGGCTAAGGCAGAAGCGGAAGCTAAAGCAAAAGCTGAGACAGAAGCTAAAAAGCAGAAAGAACATGAAGCAAGTACAACAGAAACACAAGAAAACACTAAGCAAGAAATATCAGAAACTGAAAACTCACAACAAACTCCAGAGAACAACATCAATGGTTGGGAAGGTTTGCTGAAATCCATCGGATTGGGTAATCTTGGCGGTATCGGTCACAACCTAGGTTATGTACTCGCTATGCTGCCGGATATCCTTATCGGACTATTCACAGGCAAGACCAAAAACTGGGACTTCAAGAACGGAGTGATGCCACTTGCTTCGGTAATGGCAGGAATGTTCGTCAAGAATCCACTACTTAAAATGACCTTGATGGGATTTGGTGGTATGAAGCTTCTCGATACAGCCGGCGGTGAAGTGTTGGAACGAAAGAACGAAAATCCACAAAGGCAAGTCCAATATAAGACCTACGCAGAAGAAGCCTTGAATCCACGTATTCAAAACCCGACACTTCAAGGCAACTGTCTGGTAGCGAACATTGATAAGGTGCCCTGTACCATACGTCTTACAGACAAGGTCGTGGATGCTTACAATGCAGGTGCGTTACCATTGAATACCCTAGCCAACGCTATACTGGCTAAGAATGACCAAAGCCAGATGATAGCTCAAAATAACTACAGTCAGGAGCAGTATCGCACAGAAAGCGAAAACCGTGAGCGCAGTGTCGGAATCAAATAGCACCCCAACGAAACAACATAGAAACAATAGACATGAGAGATAAATCAACAGTAGAACAAAATGCAGCTAACAGACAGGTGGAACTTATATCGAATGCTTTGGAAAGAGCAAAGACCAACGAAGGCTATTGGTTGAACGTAGCAGGTCGCTTTTCTCCATCATTTTACCCCAAAGGAATTAGTGTCAGTCCCTTCAACTCCCTAACATTGGGTTTACATTGTGAAGAAAATGGATATAAGTCAGCGTTCTACACAACCTTCCGTGAAGCCAAGAATCAGGGAGCTTCTGTATTGGCCAAGCAAAAGGGTGCGCCATTTATCTGGTATAACTGGAAAGATTATGTGAATCGTAATAATCCCGATAACAAGATTACAAGAGCCGATTATCTGAAACTTCCGATGGAAGACAGAAAGCAGTTTAAGGGTATTCACAATCGAGAGATTTTTACTCTGTTCAATCTGGATCAGACCACATTGCCACTTGTTGATAAGGAGCGATATCAGAAATTGCTGGAGCAATCAGGCAGTTCTATAGAACGATTGCATACGAAGAACGAAGAAACCAAACTTCGCATGAGTGTGAATGACTTCATTCTTAAAATGCGTGATAACCTTGTTCCTGTAAGAAGAGATACCAGTGGCGTTGCTCGATACGATTCCACGAAGGATGTGGTATATATGCCCGAACAAAAACACTTTGCACATTACCATGATTACGTTCAGGAAATGTTACGCCAAGTGGTAACAGCCACCGGTCATCAGCAACGTCTTGCCCGTGAAGGCATGGTGATGGATGGCGCCAAGGCTCCATCGGAAGATGCTGAGAAATATGAGCGTTTGATAGCAGAACTCACTTCCGGCATCAAAATGCAGGAAATGGGTTTGCCGTCAAAGATTTCAGGTGACAATATCCAGCTCATTGAATATTGGCAAAGAGAGCTCCGTGAAAATCCTTGTCTGATTGATGCTATCGAGAGCGATGTAAACAATGCTCTGGATGCTATTCACCGTGCCGAAGATGGACAGCGAATTGAATATAAGACAGAGATTAACCAGCTGGAAATACAGAATGAAAGGGAGAAGCAACGCCCAAAGGTAGATTCTCATGAGTGTGCCATCATGCTCGATATTATCCGTCAAGGTGGTATGAGAGTGGATGACCGCAACTTTGCTTCACCAGAGGATAAGGAAGCTTTCTTGAAGAAATTCAGTTTGGTACATTATGAAAATGAGAAGAACTATGGCTTGTCGAAGACCGACAGCGACGATCCCGATGTTGTTGATTTGGCTTATACTAAAGCTGTAGAAGAAGGTTCCAACATGTCGAATGCGCTATCTGAGTATATGCCGTCTGAGTGGAATGTGAGAAGTGGTCGATATGTTGTAGCCGATACTTTGCATGATATCCCCAATAAGGAGAATCGCCAGATTGTCATTGTTAAAGATACGAAGACCGGGCTTACAGATGTAGTTCTACCTGCCTGTGCAGCAACTGGTGGTTTTGTTGTATTGTCAGCTGACGACAAACGACAATTCCACTTGACCCCTGATGAAGTGATGTCAGAAGCAGAACGCAATGAGGCAAATGCCAAAATTGAGAAGAATGACCTGCCTGGATTCAATAAAGACCGTATTGAGTCTGCTCTCATGAAAAGTGGAAGCAGTTATGTGCGATTCTATAACAATGATGGTTCTCTTGGCTACAGACCCGATGACCATTATTTTGAGAACAAGGATGTAAGTGTAGCTAAACTCAAAGGATGGGAACTCCAGGAGATTTCTAAACTTGATATCAGCGAGGCTGTAAAGCAAGTCGTGGCTCCATCTTTTGAGCAGGTCCAAATGCTAAGAGATGATAAAGGTCGCTGGGCTATGTATATGAAACCTGAAAATGGAAATGGATTTAGTGTCTATCCCGACAAAGCAGACCTTAACCAGTTCTTCTCAACCATCAAGCAGGGACAGATGGAAGAAAGCAATCTGTTAAGAAATGAGCTTGCCCAGAAATACTACGCCTTGGTACAAAACAAGCCCGAATTGAAAGTTGACCTGTTCGACCTTGGTGCGAGTAAAGAGGACACTGACAGAATATCTCATGTGAGTATCTATCGAACAAAGGACACACATAAGCTCTACTGTTTGCCTAAGATTGAGGGTATTGACAACATCAAGGAACGTGAGATTACACAGGAACAATGGCAGAAGGCTTGGCTGGCTACCAATATTAACGAGTACAAAAAAGCATTGGCTGCAAAAATCTATGCTGACGTACTACATCCTGAACAGCATTTAGCTAATGACAATACCGTTAGTGCTAAGTTTTTAGATCAGTATGAGAACCTGAAAGCAAAGCATCCTGATGCCTTGTTGCTCTTCCGAGTAGATGATACCTATAGAAGTTACATTGCAGATGTTCCCATCATGCAGAAATCATTGGGGCTTGAAAAGGTTGAAATAACCAAAGATGGCACTGATGAAAAGGTAGATATGGTCTCATTTCCTCACTATGCTTTAGACAGCTATCTGCCAAAACTAATACGTGATGGCAATCGTGTGGCTATCTGCGACCAGTTGGAAGAGCCTAAGCAGACGATGAAAGAAACTCCAAAAGAGGAAATACGAGAAGATAATACTGAACATGTACGAACAGGAATGAGAATGTAGCCTATGAGTAAAAACCAAGATTATATTGACCAATACGAAGAGCTCGCCAAAGACCAAATGCGTCGCTATGGCATTCCTGCCTCTGTTACACTTGCCCAAGGAATCCTTGAAAGCGCAAGTGGACAGAGCCAGTTGGCCAAAAATGAGAATAACCATTTTGGTATCAAGGCAACCGGGTCATGGATTAAGGCCAGGGGTAAATATGGACTTTACACGGATGACAAACCCAATGAGAAATTCTGTAGCTACACATCCGTTGCTGATTCCTATGAACATCATAGTAAGTTTCTAAAAAACAGCACTCGCTATGCTTCATGTTTCAATCTTCAACCTGACGACTATCGTGGCTGGGCTAACGGTCTTGACAAAGCCGGCTATGCTACTGCCGGTAAGTACGCTCCAAGTCTTATCAAAATTATAGAGCGTAATAATCTTGCCCAATACGACAAACAGGTTCTTGCCGAATTGAAAGCCGAAGGCAAAACTATTGGAATGGATAATGTTCCTCAAGCAGAGGCAAAACAGGCGCAAGAGAGTAAAGACTATTCATTCCCCTTACGTCGAGATGAATTTATGCTTATCACTTCACCATTTGGTATGCGTCAGGATCCAATTAATGGCTCAAAGCAACAGATGCACAAAGGTATCGATATTCGCACCAAGCAAGATGATGTCTTGGCTACCGAAAGCAAAGGCAAGGTTGCTTCTGTGAATGCAAATGCCAACACTGCCGGAGGAAAATCTGTAGAAGTGGAATATGAACGTGAGAATGGAGACAAGGTAAAAGTAAGCTATCTGCATTTGTCGTCTATCGACGTGAAGGTGGGTGATGAAGTCAGTGCAGGACAGAAACTTGGTGTGTCAGGCAATACCGGCACTCGAACAACCGGCGAACATCTTCATTTTGGGGTTAAACAAATCTCATCAGATGGAACGTCCCGTGATTTAGATCCTGCATCTTACTTGGCTGAGATTGCACAAAAAGGCAATATCCAAATCCAAGCGATGTCCAACGGTCAGGATTTACTTGCAAAATACAAAAGTCAGGATGTAAATTCTAATGATAAAAAGGAAGACCAATCCATACCTCAAACTCCCGAAGACTGGATGAAGAAACTATTATCCTCTGAGGATAGTGGTGTAAACATGGCACAGGGAGACCCGATAACAGAAATGGCAATCACCATGTTCACCTCACTCATGGCACTGGCCATTCAGATTGACGGAAAGAGTGAACAGGAAAAAATGCAAGCAGCAACTGATGCAGCACTTACAAAACGTATTGATTTGAGTTCTCTGATGCCAAACATGAAATCAAGTGCCCTAACCATTGGAGATAATGGTAGTGCCACATTGGAGATAAACAACGGAAAGAATGTGATGCATCATGAGTTGAGCAACGGAGAACTCAGCAGACTTTCATCCGTATTGAATGCCACAGACCTCAGTGATGATGTCAAAAAGCAAAAGATAGCAAGAATGGTCGGTTCCATTTTTGCCTCTCATCAAGTTTCACAGAACTATGAACAACAGGCATCGCAATCAGAGAGTCAAGTAGAAACGATCAGACGATAAACCAACAAACAAAAATATGACAGACAAAAAAAGAAAGGCTTGTAGCATCGCTGCACTAGCCGTAGTAACATTCCTTTGGGATTGGGGACTTTATGCCATGACCAACGAGTTTGTGGCAAAGCTCTTCCTTGTAATCATCCTCGTTTCAGGTGCATGGTGCTATTATGAGCTGAGACATGCAGCTGTAGAAACGCCTTATGAAGATGAAGACATCGAGAAAACCATTATGAGAAAGCCACGTAGAGGTCGTGGACTCTCTAAGTCCAAAAAAGATTTATATGACCAATTATAGAAACAACAAACACAAAAGCAAACAACCATGATAAAAGCAGAAGTAACAGTAAATGGCGTAATCAGCCGTGCTGCAACAACGAGGACCAGCAAAGACGGCAAAACTTACACACAGTTATCATTAACCGTGAATGTCGGTGACGTTACTAAGGAAACGCTTCCGATTGAAATATCCGTAATCAAGGACGGATACAATGCCAATGAAGCTAGTCTATGTACAAACGGGACTAGAGCGGAGCTTACAGGTATTCTTACTTTCAAGAAGCGAGGTGAAACCATGTATGTAAACCTTTCAGCCAAGGAAATTCATTTGAATCCAGCATCAGTAACAGATGCCATCAATGGTGAGCTGGAGTTTCGTGGGACTCTCGGTAAACAGATTGATGAACGAACAGATAAGAATGGTAAGCCTTATCAGCTATTCTCTGGATATAGCACCGAGAAGGTGAATGATGCGTTTGAGTTCACTTGGGTAAGATTTGCTCGTTTCTCTGGAGATGTGTGTAATATACTCTACCCATCAGCCAAGGTTGAAGTCAAAGGCAAACTCGCTATTACAGTATTCCGTAAAAGACTTAACCTTGATTGCAGAGTAAGTGAAATCAAAGAATGGGTTAAGCAAGCCTATCAGGAAACAAAAGAAGAATTACCATTTTAATTATGGCATATTACAAGAAAAACTACAATAGTGATGGTCAAAGTGCAGAAGATAAAGCACTGGATAAATTCGTAGAACTCATGGTTGAGCGTATTCGCACCATTCAAAGCGATTGGAAGAAGCCTTGGTTCACTGAATCAGCATTGAAATGGCCCAAGAATCTTTCAGGCAGAGAATACAATGGAATGAACGCACTTATGTTGACTTTTCAGGCTGAGAAGAAAGGTTATAAACTGCCAGTCTGGTGTACCTTTGACCGAGTTGTCGGATTGAATTTTAATAAGGATAAGGAAGGAAAACGCTCGCCAGTCACAAATAAGAATGGTGAGGAACTGCCTCATGTAGGTGTGAATAAAGGAGAACGTTCATTTCCAGTTTTCATAACAACCTTTACTTGCATTGATAAAGAGACAAAAGAACGTGTTAAATACGATGATTATAAATTACTTAGCAACGAGGAGAAGCAGAAAATTAATGTCTATCCCAAGCTGAATGTATATAACGTTTTCAATGTCGCTCAAACCAATTTGCAGGAGGCTCGTCCTGAACTGTATGCCAAGCTAGAGGAGCAAAATCAGCTCATTAGACCTGAACTCCGTGGCGGGGAAAATTCCTTTGAACCTTTGGATAAGATGATTAAAGACCAAAGTTGGATTTGTCCTATCAATTTGGTCCATCAAGATAATGCTTTCTATAGTATATCCAAAAATGAAATTACTTTGCCTGAGAAGTCTCAGTTCATCGATGCAGAATCTTTTGCAGGAACTGCTTTTCATGAAGCAATACATTCGACTGGAGCTGAAAATCAGCTAGGTAGATTGAAGCCAGAAGGTGGTTTTGGTAGTGCTGAATATGCTCGTGAAGAATTGGTTGCCGAACTTGGTAGTGCTCTGGTTGCACAACGCTATGGACTAGTGAAGCACGTCAAGGAAGATAGCGCAGCATACCTTAAATCATGGCTTGATAGTTTGAAAGAATCTCCTGATTTTATCAAGACTACATTGGTTGATGTGAAGAAGGCTTCGTCTATTCTGACTCTTAAACTTGATGCAATTGCCGAGGAATTAGCACAGCAGAAGAATGAGCAACATGATGAAAGTAACAAAAATGCTGTTACCACTACCAAGGAACCGGTATATTATGCAAGCGTTCAATACTTTCAGTTAGTTAGTGACACTGAAATATTTGACAAACTTACTCCTGAGCAGATGCTTCAGGAAGCTAGAAACTATGATGATGGTGATGCAATAAACCTTGATTTCACTCACAAACCTCCTGAATTACACCGAGGCGATACCATTGCTGCCGAAGATGAGCACTACGCTGTTGTCTATAATGGAACTGTTGGTGGCACCTATAATATTCTGAGAAAGGTATCAGAACAGGAAGTAAGGGATAATATCACTCGCTATGGAATCAATCGAGATACATCCGCAGATGTAAATGCGGTAGCCTGCAACATGGTGGCCGAGGAATTTGAAAAGATGACTCAAAACAGAATGCCAGTCATTGAAATGCCGAATGGCAATATACTCCATATCCAATACGACAAAGAAAAAGACACTCTTGATGTAGGTTACGTAACCAATACGGGGCTAAATGTGATGCATTCTTTTCCCTATGATCACGATTTCAGTTTAGACAGCAATCTTGAAGGTGTGAATGAAAAACTTACCGAAATGCTTGTTTATCAGGCAGAGATTGAAACCGAACCTGATTATTATGTTGCTGAACAACCCCAATCATTGAATAATGATAAATCTTCTAATAACAGAGAAGCCTTAGACAACTTCATGACAGATGTCTATTGGGCTGCTCGACGTGACAACGGGTTTAGAATGGACGGATTCGAGAATTATCAAGGTAAGGAATGCCTAAAACTTGACAACTCAGACATACAAGGTTCAAGCTACTATTTGGTATCTCGCCAACCAGCAGATGCGACCAAAGGTGAAATTCTTGATAAGTTCTTCATGCACCTCTATGACCCAGAGACTCAGCAAGAGGTATTCACCTCTCGTGAAATGCCACATGATAGAGATTCAGCTTACAGCTTCATGCGTGGTGGCTTCAAGGAATTGGAAGACTATGAGTCTGGCAAGCAACAGGACAACCAAGAAAATGTAGAAGAGGAACATCATTATCGAAGAGGTAGATGATAAAATCGTAAGCGATCGGTTAACTCCGTCTATTAGTATTAATTGCTCCTTCCTATCTTTGTGATCAAAACGAAGATTATGGTATATTGGACATTAGATTATTTCAAGGTTCTCTACACTGAATACACCTCCTTGGGTGTTAGTGTTCGAGATTTCTGCAGAGAACGCGGCATAAAAGAGAACCGGTTTTATTATTGGGTTAAAATGCTTAAAAGTCACACGGTGTCAACTTTGCAAACTCCAAGAGATTTTATTCCCATCAGTTCAGATTCTGTTAGTCGCCTCACTCAGGGCTCCATTGAATTCAAAAAAGATAATACAATATCGCCCCAAGTGGAGTACATAAAGATAACATACCCTAACGGTGTGGTATTGCAGTTGGTTGGTGGATACGATTTAGAGCTGCTTAAACGACTCATCACCTTAAATACCTAAGCTTATGTTTAGTCTTACAGCCTCAGATAGGTTTTATCTTTATCCTTATCCTACCGATATGCGCAAGAGCTTCTATACCCTTAGCGGTATCGTTACCAATCAGATGGGAATGGATGTTCAGGATGGGGATGCATTTGTCTTCATCAACAAGCTTTGTACAGCCATGAAGATACTTCACATGGAGTATGGCGGCTTAGTCATTTATCACATGAAGCTATCCGGTGGGCAGTTCGCTCTGCCTGCAATAGATTTTCAAGAAGGTAAAACGGTATCGCATGAAACCCTTTGGAGTGATTTGGTTTTAATGGTTCAAGGTATAGATGCCCAGAAAACCAGGTATCGGAAAAGGTGGATTCCTGAAAAGAAAAATACAGTTTGAAAATCAATAGAATAATAGAAAATAGTCGTCAAACTGCGCGGTCATCTCACCTGTTATTTGTATCTTTATATCGTTGAAACAAACCGATTATGCCCCAGAATCTGATTGATAAAGATGAACTTATACGCCAATTAATGGCTGATCGTGACCGACTGTTTCGGGAGAACAGCCGGCTGCGTACAGCCACCAACATAGCTCCAGAAGAAATGCAGCAGGTTCATAATGATCAATTGGCGGCGAAGGACACCTTAATCAATAAGAAAGAAGCGTTACTCCGCCAGAAAGAGGTGCGTATTGCTCAGTTGGAAAAACAGGTGGACTATCTCAAGCGTCAACTATATGGAGGAAAAGCGGAGCGTTACATCAATCCTGATCCTCAGGCACGACAGTTAGAGCTTTTTGAGGGCGTTGACCTATTGCCCGGAGAAAAGGAAGCGGCTACCAAAGCCGAGAAAGAAATAATATCTGAGAAAGAGGCCAGAGCTAAGCGTATGGAGAAAGCAAAAAAGAGTGCCGTGCGCAAATCGCTACCTGAAAACTTAGAGCGCAAGATTGAACATCTGTATCCCGAAGGTTACAATCCCCAAGACTGGGATCTGCTAGATGAGCAAGAACCACTTTACACGGAAGTTTTAATAAAAGAGCCCACTAAGTTTTATGTGCTTCGTACCTATCGCCATAAAGCTATCCGTAAGTCAGATCATCTGATCGTTACAGCGGATTGCCCTGTCAAACCAATCGCAAAAAGTTATGCCTCATCATTCTTACTTGCTGACCTGATGGTAGATAAGTACGTTGACCACATTCCATTCTACCGGCAACATAAACAGTTTGAGCGTTTAGGTATGAAAATCCCGGAGCCTACTATTCTGGGGTGGTTCCAACAGGTAAGTGACCTACTGATGCCCTTGCACTTCCGATTATGGGAGTTAATGAAGAAGACCAATTATTTACAGTGTGACGAAACCACACTTCCTGTTGTGCGGAATGATAAACACAAGACAGTAAAAGGATACATCTGGCTTGTGCGGGATCCTATGTCCGGACGTGAGTATTTCTATTGGGACAAAGGTTCCAGAAGTGGAGAGGTAGTGCTAAAACTCTTTAACGGATATCAGGGTGCTCTCCAGACCGATGGCTATGAGCGCTACGAATTGCTGGATGGGAAGAAAGGGATTATTCTATTATCTTGCTGGGCACATGCCAGAAGAAAATTCTCTGATGCAATTAAGAATGATAGAGAACGGGCGGAAAGTGCTCTGGAGCAAATCCAGTTACTATATGAGGTAGAGCGGCAGATTAAAGATCAGGCTCTCTGCTTTGAAGAAGCGGCTAAACTAAGAGTGCGTTTGGCTTATCCCATCATGGTTCGGTTTGAAAAATGGCTGGTTGCCGAACATGCCAAAGTTATTAAAGGAAGCCCCATTGAAAAGGCGATCTTATACACCTATAATCGCTTCAATAAGTTATCTCGCTATCATCTGGATGGCAGATACAATATTGACAACAATGGAATAGAAAATGCAGCGAGGCCCGTTGCCGTGGGAAGAAAAAATTATTTATTCTGTCAGAATGATGATACCGCAGAAAGCACAGCTATCATTTATAGTTTTATGGGATGCTGCAAAGCTGCCAAAGTGAACTTCCGAACATGGATGATTTACTTCTTAGACCATGTGCATGATTACGACCAGGATTATACTAGAGATATAGCGGAATTGCTTCCTGATAACTTGAAAGACGCAGGAGTACTGTGAAATCTAAAGGAACTACCAAATCATTGAGATAAACTACATCATTGAAATCATTGAGATCAAACTATGACATCTCAAAGGGAAATCCGTCCTTGCAATACGGAGTTGACCGATTGCTTACATAAAATCATAGATATAAGAAATTGGGGACACATTACAAATATAAAGAACCATATAGTGAAAATTATATGGTTCTTTATGTTTATCTTACCAGTTAAAATTTTTATTTTCTAATTCCAATAGTTCTCCCATTATAGTCATTGAACATACTTTGCCAGCCCACGGTTTTTCAAAGCATTCTTCTTTTTCAACATTTTCCTTCATACAAATAATTTTCAGTGGACAGCATTTATGAACGTTAGGGGAAACTAAATAGTTAAAAAGCGAAGAATGACCTATTAATGCTATCATATCATTAGAGGCCTCATTCTCATTTTCTACCGATTTAGGATAATGTGACTCGCCCATATCAGTATATATATAGGGCATTCCAAGAAAATCTACCAATGTCTTTATTTTATCGACTGTGAGAGTACCTGAATAAAGGATAGAAAGAATAGGAACAAATCCCTTTGAGGGCTTTATTCTATTTAGAATCTCGTTTATATAGTCTAACTTAACTTGAATTGCTTTAGATAATATAATCTTGAATTTCTCTATTAAGTCATCAAAAAAATCAGTGATAGGAATATTCTGCTTATCGTTGATTTTTATTGTAGATTCATTCATAAAAAGGTCAAACAAATCTTTTGCAGAATAGCAAGGGTGCTGATTTGCAAAGTCCAGTTGTTCTATTAATGTAACTGCAGGCGATAGGCTAAACAATGAAATATAACATATCGTAATTAATTTCACATCATCCTCTGCTATTTGGGGAAATTTTTGCTCTGCCATTATTTTGATTAGATTATATGGCAGATCACATTTACGATGTGAAGCAGAACTATCTATTTGCATTTGGTATAAAGCAGCCATGCTTTCCTTTATTATGTATGCTCCTAATCGGACCTCCCTAGTAGATCCATCAGCAGTGTGAATTGTCAATGAAACAGTTTCTAATTTTTTATCACCCACTGTTTCACGATGTCGCTTCCATATAATTGGCTTATTTCTATCAATCACATTGCAGAAATTGTTCAATAATGGATGATCGCCATTTCCTAAAGAGACAATCTTTGCTTTATTTTCAAGAGGCTTACTATAAGAAATATTTAAAGGAAGATGAATAGTTTCTGTGGTTGATTGAATATATGAATATGTATCAACCATTCTGTTATACATTACCATACTGGAAAATAATCCCCAAGGAGTTGATACATTCTGAAGATAATGAATGTATTCATGTAGAAATGTACCTAATTCAGAAATGCTAAGTTCTTCTAAATTGCCATTATATGATTCTTTAAGTCGGATTTGAATGAATCCAGGTTGATATGAACCTTTTATATCATTAAGAAATTCATTTTGGTCTATTCCAAGACTAGTCAAGTGTTCTACTAATGTCATCTATAAAATGTTTATTAATAAATATCAAGTTCAAGGCATTTCTATGTACTTATTCCTTTTTTTGATTAAAATTTAACTATACACCTTTTAAATTTTCCCAGTATGGTTTTAGCCAGTTCTGTATCTGAACCATTACTTCAGCAAAAGACACTCTTGGCTCGTATTTGATTTTTTTCAGAAATGCATCCAAACGCTGATTAAGGTCTGGATCAGAAGCAAACTTATCGGAAAACAGAATGTGATTTTCTGAATAGATTGTCCCTCTATTTGCAAACGTTGCTCGAATAGCCTCCTGAAGCATTTCTGTATCAAGAGTCTGCGTTAGGCTTATTCTTTATAGGTCATAGAAGTCTTTCATGCGACTGTTAAATGTCGTTCTCTCAATCATCGTCTGAAATTTCTCTGCAACTACTGTTTCAAGAGAATAGGCCAAAATATTAGTAGAAGGAAGATCAGCCAACAATACGGGATAATCCAGTTCATCTGGTTTAGGAATTACAATATCTCCAAAACCTGTATCCATTGATATTGTTTGACGTATTGTATCAAGTGTCGCAACAAGTGATATACGGATTCCTGGATATTCTTTCTCAACGGTGATAGATTCAGCCTTTAGTGTGTCAGCTAGAAAATGTACTCCATCTTCTTCACATTGAATGTTGCAAATAGAAGAGAAAGCCTTCTTTATATTTTCTGCATCATTGTCAATTCTGTCGCCCATAAAATCAATGTCCAAGGTTGGACGAGCGGCAAAGTGGTCATACGCATACAACAAAGCTCCACCTTTAAGAACAAAATGTTCTCTATATTCACTTTGAGACAGACGAAACAACAGTCTCTCTTGAAAATAGCGTGTAAGCAACTGTTGATAAGGGATATTTTCTTTTTTTGCAAGATTGAGCAAGCGAGACTTTACTGATTGCCCATAATTAGAAGTATGTGTCATAATTGTATTTCTAGATAACGGCGCAATGAAGACAGAACACGTAGCTGGTCTGCGTAAGTGCGCAACAATTCAATATTTCTATTTGATGATTTCAGATAAGATGAAAGAATTTCTGCCATCACATCAATACCTATTTTATTACGGTATTTAATGGCATCGCATACGCATCTTTCTCGATTGTAAATTGAGACCTTATAGTTCTGTATCTCAATCTGAGTAGAACCCAGAGTAAGAATCTTGGGATTCTGATAAATGAGTTGTATCTCAGGAAAATCAGGTACAACAACTTTTCTATCTCTGTTAATTGCTATGAAGAATGCAGATGGAATCTGTGTTGTCATCTCATAATAGCTCCAGGCCGAATAAAGACATAGAATTCCTCCGGGAACAATCTTCTCGATATCAATCATGGTATCTGCCAAAGCATCATCAGTGGCGTAAACGCCACGTTTCAATCGTGTCACTTCACCTTCTTTTGTGGCATGAAGCAACCTGCGATATGACTTGCTATCAGTATCGCTAGATTTCAAGAAACCGTCTTTTATCATATCTTTATCTGTATCCATCGTTTATATCAGGCACAAAGATACCGCTTTTTTTTGGATATGCGGTAGTTTAATGCTAAGATATTAATATTCAGAATATAGAATTATCTAAAAATATACATATTAATGGTATTAGTAAGTTTCCTATACTATATAAAAAAAGCAAGAGCCTACCTTCACAGGCAAGCTCTCACTCAAAAAAAAATAAAAAAAACGTGTTAGTTGTCCGGCTCAAAGAATAGTTCCACTTTCGTAAATCTATTGCCCTCGATTGGCTTGAAATCATTGATTCCGCCAACGGATATTTGCGCAATGTAATCGGCATTCAGACCTTTTAAAACAAGCTGCTTGTAAATGTACTGAGCACGAATACCACTCAATTCATTGTTTCGGGTTTCGGTACCAGTTGCATCATCGGCTGCACCAGTGATACGAATACGCAAGTCGTATTTCTTGGCAACACGAGCAATCTCATCCAGATTTATTAGCTGACTGCGGTCTGTAAGTTCACTGGTATCTATCTTGAAAAAGAAGTAGATTGGTGAACCGATACATTCTCGATTGTTGCTCATCGCAAGCTGGTATTCATTCCATGACTCACCATCGGAAGGCTTGGTTGAACTGCCATCACCAAGGTTCTGTTTCTTGTGGTCAGTAGCACCATGAGACTTTGATAAAGTGTCCTTGCCCTTACCAATTCGTGCCATCAATGAATTAAGGCCATTGTAGTCGTTCTTTGGATAAGTGCGAGCCTGTTTATGTTTGCCATCATTACCACTGTAATAATCCAACAGACCTTCAATTTCCAAAATCTTTCGCATCTCTGCCAGTGACTTTGCATCCTGCTTGTGGCGAGCATCCATAGAATGCGAATAAGCCATCGACCAATCATTCTGCTTCATATAAGGCTTGGCATCCACAACCTTTTTCCAACCATTCTTACCAAGGGTCACTGATAGACCTGCTGTAATGCTCATCAAATTATCACCAAATTCTCGGGAAGCGCCGCGGCCGTCAAAATCTTTAAATGTGGTGGTGCCGCCAAGTTCCATGGATAGGTGTAATCTCTGAGTAAGACGATAACGTCCCATTAAGCCGTAAGAAAAGCAGAAAGGACTGTTCCCATTATCCTCGTTGTGGATAAGCCCTAAGCCAACGTAGGGAACAACTCCCCAGCGTGGTTCATCTCTTGCCTTATTGAAGTAACTGGCAACATCAAACATCAAGTCAGCGTGTGCCAACTTATAGCCTGTGTTCTGTAATTCTGAGTTCTTGAAATCGAATCCCTGAAAAGATACACGGGCACCGATGGCAGGTGTAAACCATTTGCCAACCTGTACATTCAAAGTTGGTTTGATGCGTCCAAATAAATCCTCACATCCGAGTGTACTGCCGGCAAAAGCCGACACACCACCACCGATTGTAACAAACCAATTGTCACGGAATCCGGATGCAAGAGTTACGTTTCTCAGATATGTTGGCTCCAATCTATGAAGCCATTGCTCACTTTTTGTTGTTCCAGAAATGGAAATTGTATCAACCATTTCACGGTCCAAATTAGCAGCCTGCGCTGTGAGCGAGAAGCAGACTGTAGATATCAATAGTAGTCGTTTTATCATGTGTCGTTTTGTGTTTGTTCTTAAAACTGATGCAAAGGAACAGCACATTTTGCCGGCAGAAGAATATATCAGCATATAAGCCCCTGCTTTTAACCGTAATTCAAATATTTCGGCAAACTGAACTCTGAAACTAAACTCTGCCTATCCTGTGGCGTTCCAGAACACTTACCGTCTCATACGTCGAGAGCCTGATGGTTTCATCATTCGGTGAGCCATGCGCATACAACGCATTGCCCACGCACGGTCATCTTCATCTTCCTTGCGACCCCAAGGCAAGTCGCTACCGCCACCTCCACCACCATGACCCTCGGCAAATGTGGTAGCATCGTCCATCATTCCACCATATAGATACATGGCACACGTAAGAATTTCTTCGCCACGAGTAGCCATGTCTGCCAACAGCGAACCGTCGAAAACATCCAAGTCACGGAACGTCATTTGTGGTAAGGCATCTTGGAAATGAGATACCACATCGCTCATGACAGCATCCTTCAAGCGATAGCGTATCTGTTCCTCCATTTGGTCAGCAACATCATAGAGCTGCTTCTTAATCTGGTCACGCTGTGTACGCATCTCCTGAATATCCTCCGCTATCTTGTCTCGTTGCTGAACAGCTACGTCAAGTTTAGCATTCTTGTCTGCCAGTGAGGTGATGACTGATTGAAGCTGAATGTCGAGCTTCTTAATCTGGTCACGAATGGCATCTGCATTACCTCTGCCATTGGACAATTCATCAGCAAGACGCTTCTGTTCCGCCTCGATGGTAGCTTTTTTATCTTTGAGATTGGCAATCATAGTAGTAAGACCTTTCACCCTGCGTTCCGCCAGATGAATCTCCATGTAAAGTGCATGAAGCTTTGCCTTGTTGCTCTCGATGTCTTTCTCCAGTGCCGAGCATTCATGAGTGAGTTGTCTCCTGTATTCTTCGGTACTGCGATGCCGGGCACCTGTCTCAGCAATCCTGTCACCACGTTCAAGTCCCCATTTGGCATTTACCTTAGCTAGTTCATCATGAATCTCTGATGTGATACGAGAATACTCATACTTGTCGCTCCCGGCAAACATTCGCTTGTAGGCGAACTTCTGGTTCTCATCCAGTGGCAATAGCGTACAGTGACAATGTGGATTGGTTTCATCCAAATGCACATAAAATCCGATGATGTTATCCTCACCATATTTATCAGCAACGAACTTATACATATCCTTAGCCCACTGCTCAATATACTTTGTGCGAACAACATCACTATTATCCGCACCAACATTATAATCCACCTGCTGGTCACCAAAAGCAATCTCACGCATACGCTCACGACTTCCTCCCAAGATGATGTTCACTGTGGTTCTGTAATACGGCTCTTCCCTACCTTCATTCGGATCCTTTATGCCACGAGCGGCCAGATTCTCCTTCATTCTCTCAGGAATACTTTGAGACTTATCAATCGCTTGTATCCTGCCACCTTTTCGTATCTCAAAATTCAGATGCTCCCGTGTTCTGTCATAGTTACCTTTGCTGAGTGCAAAGCCCCAACCTTTCTCTGTCCAACGGCGTTGGTGTTCATTGCTTTGTGCCGTTGTAAAGCCCTTTCCCGGGCGACAATCAAATACCTGTTTTGCCATTAATATCAGCATTTTAAGTAAATTTCCAGCTTGCTGTCTACTGGTAAACCTCCTTTGTGGCTCTGCCATCAAAGGGGATTAGGCTACCCATCCCTTACTTTATCTGAGCAATCGGGCGAGCCCGTGCTCTATCGACGACTGTCTTTCCTCCATACCGATATAAGGGAATTAACCAGCATGGTATAAGGGTGCGGATTGGAGACAGCGAAGCGTATAAGGGTGAAGCGTGGAAACCTACAATGGGTTACTCGTGGTCAGACACGGTTTTATCAGATGGATTAAGGCAGGTGCCGAAGCGGATAAAAAAGGACTCCAGTCTGTCGGCGGAAGAACGCATGGCTTCATTACTATAGATGGTAAGCGACAGCGTATCGTCTTCGGGGATTCTGGAGATGTATTCCTGCCAGCGTTCACGATTGCCACCACAGACGTTGTAGTAAGCTCTGTAAAGCGCATGTTCTACCTTTGGGGTGTATGTCCATTCTCTGATTAACTCGCTCATATCGGCGAAAATCTCATCGAATAGCACACGGCAGTACTTACGTTGTGAGCTGTCCATTTCAGATTCTCTGGCATCAACCATGAGTGAGGTCTCCTTATGGACACCTGCCTTACCAACAGAATTGCCGGAAGTCTTTGCTGATGAACCGACAGCTGATTCTTGTGGTGACTCTGCCACATTCAAAGATGTGTCACCGCCATTCTCCTGAATAGAAGGGACTGATGTAGCATTCACCGTCTGCTGCTTCCAATCAAATTTGAGCGCACCGAATGTGATGGTCATGTTCTTGTAGGAGTCTTCACGTTCAATCTGCCCAATTGCCGACAGTTCACTCAGGAAGTCACGGACAGTAGAACGCTGCCAACTCCATTTCTCGGCAAGGTCGGTAATGGTGGTATCGAACTCTGCAAGCAATTCGGCAGATGCTGTTTTGGGAAGTACCGAAAACGGCTTCTTCACCATGGCTCTACCCAGCAGGTCGAAGTAAGCATCTGAACGTGAATATCTGCCTTTAGGTCTTTGATTTAATAGTTTCATCAATCGTGGAGTCACCACGACATGACTGATTTCGTAGGAAAGATCATTATTCATCTTTTTTTGTTTTTGTTGTTGGTTTATGATATGAAAAGCCTATCCAATATGCCATGAGGTTGTGGCAATATCAGATAGGCTCGTCTGTTGTTTTTGTGTTGTTTTGTCCTGGTCAATAGTAGTTCTGTGTTATCTCTGATTTATCGAACATAAGCATTCGGAAAGCCTGTGGACTTGCCACCATATTCCGTAACTGTTTGGACGGATAGAAAATTGCAGCCGTCAGCAGAATGGCGAGTGTTACAGCCATCGGATATAAATGCGGAGTGAATATAGCTGCCAGTGCCAAGGTATTGGTAGTAATCATCACCTTTCGCTTCTTCAAGAAGTAGAACAGCAACTCGGCCAACTGGTGTCTGATCAGGACGGCTGAAAGTGTTAGTGGCAAAAATGTCTCGATGACATTGACTCTGCATCTTGTCTGAATAAACAGATATACCAGTAGCAACATCATCACAGCAAGCACGTAGAACCGGCGAGCTACATCATGATACGCCATGCGTACATAAAAGGCTTTCATCAGCCTTCCGTCCTTCTTATAACAGCACATGGCAACTGTAAGAATAAGGATAGGGTAAATTAAAGAGACGATACTCCAAATCATAATTACAACGTTTATTTGATGAATAATTTAAGATGACGATTAATCAGTAAACTTCGAGGTTGAGCTTTATGTGACCCAATGAAGCTTTGTGAATTATCAGTTCTATGTCCTGCGGTGTGGGCTTGCAATTAAGCATTCTTGTCGTGAAATGTTTGTTGTGCCTTTCATGACGAATGGCTTTGTCAAGTTCGTATTCGGGGATGGTGAACACATGACCACGGGGATATTTTTTGAAAGGCCATTTGGTAACAAGTCGAAGAACTCTCTGGTGGCAAATCCGTATAGTACCACTGACCACGAAATAGAAGTCTTCACCCTTGTCTGTATCGAGCACATCTATCCATGTTCGATACTTGCTGATGAGATTCTGAATCTCGTTCCAGTTCTCACTTTTCATACTTACAGGAAGTCGCTCATAACATCACACTCTTCCTTATGATAAAGGAAACAGCCTCGTTCACTCTTCAAGCGTAGTTCCTCCAGAACCTCTTGGCACATAAAGTCCAGCGAATCGTAGAGCGTCACATCAATACTATCACACATACCATTGGCATTGGTACAGGCATTGATCTTAATCATGTGGCCATACTTGGGGTTGGAATAAGCACAGCAGCTCTGACCGAATACGATTCCGTTTACAGCCTGATGATAGTAAAGCAGGATGAACTCCATCTGATCCTCCAACGCATTGAGAACTTCCTCAAAGTCTAAGGGTTTGGGTATAGAGTATGACAACAAAGCATCATCCTCACGTATTTCTACATCCTTGATGTTGTTTATGCTGAACATCTCTGGCACCAACATTGGAGCCACTATCTTAAAACTTTCAATAGCTTCTTCTATCTTCTGATTTCTAATGCGAGAGCATGTCTTTTAATTCATTTAGATCTTGTTGATTCAAA
>ENA-UEPJ01001794-UEPJ01001794.1-human-gut-metagenome-genome-assembly--contig:-NODE-1794-length-24427-cov-5.490144_pt1 | contig 24427 bp, 16 predicted proteins | sample MGYA00242890_ERZ507896 | MGnify/ENA primary metagenome ERZ507896 (study PRJEB26167, sample SAMN06115508) | human gut metagenome | host: Homo sapiens | place: China:Qinghai | collected 2015-08-20... | reverse complement strand
GAATTATAAAAATCAACAAAAAATCCTTTGAAATAAGCAAAAACAGCACTTTTAACAAAAATTACAGCCTAATATAGAAGAAAGCAACAAAAGAAGGTTAAGCTGGATAATTAAGCTTGAAATACGAAAACGTATAAGGTTTTGCTGCAAAAACTGTTAAAAAACAGAAAGAATCATAAAAAATGCACAAAAAATCAGAAATAAAAATGTAAAATTAGCCGAAATGTCAAAAAAGTATTGCAATCCGTTTGCATAAGAGCTATATTAAAGGTGCGAAAACGATTAAGTAAAAACTTCGAAAGACTTAAGTAACAAGACAACAGGTCATACATAATAAAGTCTGGAAGAAGTACCTGGAGGATTCAATGGTATCTTTAAAAACAATTGCCGAAAAGTGTGGAGTATCAACTGCCACTGTCAGTAAGGCGTTAAACGATCAAAAAGATATCAGTGAAGAGACAAAGAGTCGTATCCGGACAGTAGCAGAGCAATTAGGATATTTTCCGAATGCAGCAGCAAGATCACTTAAGACCAACCATTCATACAACCTCGGAGTTCTATTTGAAGAGGAAGCAGGAAGTGGTTTGCAGCATGAATATTTTTCAGGAGTATTAAATGGTCTGAAAGTCCAGGCAGAGAAGCAGGGTTATGACATTACATTTATCAATACCTGTTTTGAAAACCGGAAGATGTCTTATCTGGAACATTGTAAATACCGGAATTTTGAGGGCGTTGCAATTGTGTGTGCGGATTTTAACGACCCTGGCGTCATGGAACTGATGAATAGCGAAGTACCGGTTGTCACCATCGACTACCTGCATCACAGCTGCACGGCGGTCAGCTCGAACAACATTCAGGGCATGGAAGATCTGGTCAGATATATTTATTCTCAGGGACACAGGAGGATCGCTTACATCCACGGACAGCAGAATGGTTCGGCAGTTACCAAAGACCGGCTGACAAGTTTTTACCGGACAATGGATGAACTGAAGCTGGAAGTCCCGGATGAGTACATCCGCACAGCAGATTACCTGGAGACAAAGGAAGCGGCAAAACAGACGAAGGAACTCCTGAATCTGGAAAATCCGCCAACCTGTATCATTTATCCTGATGACACCGCACTGATCGGTGGAAGAAATGTCATTATAGAGATGGGACTTCGGATACCAAAAGACATTTCGGTAGCAGGATACGACGGAACAAGGATGTCACAGCTTTTGCATCCGAAGCTTACCACAATTAAGCAGGACACAGAAGAGATTGGCAGAGAGGCTGCAAAACGGCTGATCGGTTCCATTGAAAAACCAAAAACAACTCTCATTGAGAGAGTCGTTATAGAAGGAATCCTCATACCGGGACAATCGGTAGGAAAGATTCCGGAACAAAAATAACAATGTAAACAAGGCGGAAGCCAAAAAATTAAGGAGGAGGGTTTTCTATGAAAAAGAAAATCATTAGCACATTATTATGTGCATCCATGGTAGCAACTATGGTAGCAGGATGTGGCGGATCATCAGACACAACATCCACAGACAACAGCAACTCAGGTGCAGCAGCACCGGCAACAGAATCTGGATCTGATGCAGCGGAGACAGATACAACAGGTGATGAGGGAAAAGTTTTCAACATTTATTGCTGGAATGAAGAGTTTAAGAGCCGTCTGACAGATCACTATCCTGGATATGAGGAAGTGGATGCCACAACTGGTAAGATTGGGGATGTTACCGTAAAATGGAACATCACACCAAGTGATGACAACGCATATCAGAACAATCTGGATGCAACATTATTAAAACAGGAATCAGCAGCAGCCGATGACAAGATTGACTTATTCTTAGTAGAAGCTGACTACGCACTGAAATATGTCGATACAGATTATACAATGCCGATCGCAGATCTTGGAATTACAGATGCAGACCTTGCAAACCAGTATCAGTATACAAAAGATATCGTTACAGATTCTAACGGTGTATTAAAAGGTGTTTCATGGCAGGGCTGCCCGGGCGTATTATTCTATAACCGTGATGCAGCAAAAGAAGTTCTTGGAACAGACGATCCTGACGAAGTTCAGAAATATGTTTCAGACTGGGATACTTTCAATGATACAGCAGAGACAATGAAAGCTGCCGGATACAAGATGACATCTTCCGTCAATGATACTTACCGTGTATACTCTAACAACGTTACTTCTAAATGGGTAGAAGATGGCAAGATCAATATTGATGATAACATTATGAAATGGGTATCTGATTCAAAAGAGCTTTATGATGCAGGCGAGACAGAGACATATGAACTCTGGGGCGATGACTGGAAGAAAGGTTTCTATCCGGAAGGAAAAGTATTCTGCTACTTTGGACCAGCATGGTTCGTGAACTTCTCTATGGCAGCCGACACCGAAGGATCTATCGGTTACAACGGTGGATGGGGCGCTACACCAGGACCTCAGGGATTCTATTGGGGCGGTACATGGATCTGTGGAGCAACAGGTACAGATAACGCAAGTCTTGTAAAAGATATCATCTTAAAGATGACAACAGACGAGACGATCATGAAAGATATCGTAGTAAAAGATGATGACTTCGTTAACAATAAACCAGCTATGGAAGCAATGGCAGCAGATACAAGCTACCAGAGTAAAGTATTAGGCGGACAGAACCCATTGTATATGTACTGTGCAAGTGTAGAAAAACTTGATTTAAGCAACCTTTCTGCATACGATCAGGGATGTAACGAAGAGTTCCAGAACGCTATGAAGAACTACTTTGAAGGCAATGCCTCACTTGATGATGCACTTGACTTATTCTACAAAGCAGTTGTTGAGAAATATCCGGACTTAACATACTAAAATAATAAGCCGCGCCTGCCAGACCGGCGGGTGCGGCTATCTTTATATCTATCTCCGGACGGAGAGAAAGCAGTCAGCGGCGTAAAGCGCAGAGCTGACAGCAGATTTGCACAAAAAGATGTCCGTGAAGGGATGCTGTGAACTCTGTGAAAAATAAAAAGAAGGGGGCAAGAGGCGTTATGAAGAAGAAAAGCAGTAAAGCAGTCAGATATAACAAATGGGGTTACATTTTTCTGATTCCTTTTATTCTGGTGTATGTTGTATTCCAGCTTATACCACTGTTTAATACCATTTATAACAGCTTTTTTGAAAATTATTTATCAGGTCTGACACAGATCGGACCAAACTTTGTGGGACTGGAGAACTACAAAACGCTGTTTACACAGGGCGATATCTGGATTTACGCAAAGAATACCATGATTTTATGGATCATGTGTTTTGTGCCACAGATTATTTTGTCATTACTGTTAGGTGCATGGTTTTCTGATGTGCGTTTGAAATTAAAAGGAAGCAGATTTTTCAAGACCGTGATCTATCTGCCAAACCTGATCATGGCATCCGCATTTTCCATGTTGTTCTTTACACTGTTCTCAGATGGTGGACCGATCAACTCGATTTTAATGCAGATCGGAATCATTTCAGAGCCATATAAGTTTCTGGCAAACACAGGAAGTGCGAGAGGACTGATCGCCCTTATGAACTGTCTGATGTGGTTTGGTAATACGACCATTCTTTTAATGGCAGGCATGATGGGTATCGATACTTCCCTATTTGAAGCGGCAGAAGTGGATGGAGCAACTTCCACACAGGTATTCTACAAAATTACATTACCGCTGCTCCGGCCGATTTTAGTATATGTTGTGATCACATCACTGATCGGTGGATTACAGTTATTTGATGTACCACAGATTTTGACCAATGGTACCGGTGATCCAATGAGATCGACCATGACATTGATCATGTTCTTAAATAAACATCTGTACAGTAAGAACTACGGAATGGCTGGTGCAGTATCCGTAATCCTGTTCATCATCACCGCAATTTTAAGTCTTATTGTCTTTAAGGTAACTGGAAACGATAAGAGAAAAGCATGAGTAGAATAGAAAGGTGAGGTGTTATTATGAACGAAAATAAAAATCTGAAAAAAGGACTTGGAATCCATGCAAGAAGATTTATCGCTTATGTAGTCCTGATTCTTGTTACATTTGCCTGCCTGTTCTGGTTCTATGTGCTGTTCATTAACGCGACCAGATCGAACGGTGAACTGCAGGCCGGATTTACACCACTGCCAAGCACACATCTGCTGGAAAACTGGAACAATCTGGTACACGGAACACTCCCGGTATGGCAGGGTATGATAAACAGTCTGATCGTATCGGTACTGTCAGCAGCGTTATGTACTTATTTTTCAACCATGACAGCTTATGCGATCCATGCATATGATTTTAAACTGAAAAAATATATCTATGCATTTATTTTAGCAGTTATGATGATCCCTACACAGGTAACTGCACTTGGGTTTGTAAAATTAGTCGGCACATTAAAAATGGAAGATACCTTTATACCTTTGATCGTCCCGACGATCGCTGCGCCGGTCACATTCTTTTACATGAAACAGTACATGGAAAGTACATTGCCGGTATCTCTGATCGAGGCAGCCAGAATTGATGGTTCCGGTGAGTTCCATACATTTAACAATATTGTACTTCCATTAATGAAACCTGCCATTGCAGTACAGGCAATCTTTACATTTGTAAGCAGCTGGAATAATTATTTTGTACCGGCTTTGATCTTACACAATGACAAGAAAAAGACACTGCCAATCTTAATCGCACAGCTTCGTGCAGCTGACTGGCTGAAGTTTGATATGGGTCAGGTTTATGTGATGATCGCATTTTCTATCTTCCCAGTTATTATCATTTATCTGATCTTATCCAGACACATCGTACAGGGTGTTGCCCTCGGCAGTGTAAAAGGATAAATTAGAATATAGCTACAAATGAAAAAACCTTCCCTGAGAACCGTCGTGATTCCCCATATCACGGCGGTTCTCCTTTGATGTAGCAGAAAAAGATTACAATATTAAAAAACATCAGAAAAATTATCTGAAATAATCAAACATAGGCTCTTTTTTTCCAGTTGCTAATGTGCTATAATAGGCACAGATTTTGGAAAAAAAGAAATGGTTGAGAAGTGAATCTGCACAATCCTTTCAGAACGGAGGAAGACATGACAGAAGGCGGTTTTTTAGTTTTCATGGGAATTTTATTACTTTTGGTTGTCATCGTTGTTGTGATAGCGGTTGTTTCATCTGTGGCAGGTGCGGCAGCAGCAATCGTTGATGATGAAGACAGCGAAGATGAATAGAACAGGGTGAGAACAGAATAGTGGGGCGGTACTTTTGTGCCAGTCCCCTTTTTGCAGGTCTTATGGATACTGCGAAATGTCCCGAGATCGAATCATAAGAAAGGAGACAGAGATTATAATGCAGTTACTTACATTTTTGTTAAATGGAGTGAAGTTTGGTATTCCTGTCAATGATGTGGAATCCATTGAAACAAGAATGAATGTGGTGAATATTCCAAATTCACTGCCACAGGTTCATGGGATCATGAATCTGCACGGAGAAGTTATTGCAGTGTACAGTCTGGCAGAACAGTTTCATTATCCGGAACAGGAAATCAACAATATCATCGTTGCATCCATGAATGGTACAAAGATTGGGCTTGAGGTTGGAAACGTGGATGAGATTATTGATGTCCCGGATGAGAAGGTTATTTCCATGCCAGTCATTATGAAAGCAGTAGAAAATTGTTTTGATGAGGTTGCTTCCTATGCAAAAGAACTGATCGTTCTGATCGAGGTATCAAAGCTGATGCCGGAAGCAGAGCAGCAGGCAATACAGAAATTGGTAGAACAACAGTCATAAACAAAAAAGAGTAAAGCCTCTGTTATTATATATTGGAAAGATACAGTCTCGTGGGATGGAGTACCGATAGGTACTCCATTTTTGCGTAAATAGGAAATTTTGTTCCATTTCTAAAATAATTCTAAATTCTGTCCGATTTTCCTTGCATTTTGATGAGAGAGGAGTAAACTGATTTTTGCCGACCGACCGGTCGGTTTTGGCTTGCGGGAATGCAATAGCCAATCAGACATATAATTTTTCAGGAGGAACGAGAATGATCCCAAAGTATAGTGTAAAACGTCCGTACACAGTGTTAGTGGCTGTTGTACTGGTGATCGTTTTAGGAGTTGTTTCGCTGACGAGGATGACAACAGATCTGCTGCCGGCAATGAATCTGCCGTATGTGATCGTTGTCACAACAGATGTGGGGGCAAGTCCGGAGGAAGTGGAAAAGGATGTGACATCGCCAATCGAAGCGGCAATGGCAACGACTTCCAATATTAATAACGTAAGTTCCATGTCCTATGATAACTATTCTATGGTTATTTTGGAGTATGAGCAGAGCACGAACATGGATTCTGCTATGATTGAGATTCAGCAGCAGCTGGATCAGTTGACCGGACAGTTCCCGGATTCAGCGGGCTCACCGGTCATTATGCAGATCGATCCGGATATGATGCCGGTCATGATCGCATCTGCGGATGTGGATGGTATGGATCAGGCAGAGGTATCTAATTATGTGGACAATGAATTATTACCACTGCTTGAGAGTATCGAGGGTGTGGCATCTGTGACGGCAACAGGAGTGCTTGATACGGATCTTCAGGTCACTATGAACCAGGAGAAAATAGATGCTTTAAACGAACAGATTCTGAGCAAAATAGATGCCCAGTTTACAGATGCACAGGCAGAGTTAGACAAGGCATCTTCCCAGATCGACAGTGGGAAAAAGAAGCTTTCCGATAGTGAAAAAGAGATGGGAAGCCAGCTTGGAGCAGGTGAAAATGAGATCATTAATAATAAAATCCAACTGTTTAACACCGAAGCAGATCTGACCACACAATTATCAGATCTTCAGAAATCACAGTCGTCCATGGATGGTGCAATCAAGTCGTTACAGTCAGCTTATGATGGAGCAACGCAGTTACAGAGCGCGATTGACGGTTTACAGAAAGCAAAAGACGGTGTCAGCCAGGCGAAGAGTGGGGCAAAGCAGTTATATCAGGCGCACGATGGTGTAATGGCAATTTTAACAGCAAAAAATCCAATGACAGGTGCAGACATGACAGTGGAGGAAGCGCTTGCAGCAGCGGTTCAATATGGTCAGATGACACAGGAACAGGCGAATCAGTTGAAAACAGTGATTTCAACTTTACAGGCAGATCCTAAAATGTTAGAAGCATATAAAAATGCGGCCAGTGAATCCGATTTCGTCGCCTACATGGAATCCACAGCCATTGCCCAGATCAATGCACAGGCAGGGACTTCCTATACAAGTGAGAGTGACATTGCCAGCCAGATCGTGACATTACAGTCCAAACTGGATGATATCAATGTGATGCTGATGAGTCAGGCATCCTCTTTTGCAGATGCAGGTGTGACGCTGACTTCTTACAAAGACATTCCGGCTGCAATCTCAAAATTGAGTGAGAGCAAGACACAGATTGCGGCGGGAATCGCGACAATCGAGTCCGCCCAGACACAGGTGGCAGACGGTAAAACATCTTTAGATGACGCATTAGTGACTTTAAATGAATCCCAGATATCCGGTATCATGGAGATGAGCAAGGGATATGCGGATCTTGCTGTTGCAGCAAATAAGATCGAAGAGGGACAGAGCCAGTTAGATGATGCAAAAGAGCAGGCAAAAGATTCAGCGGATCTGAACACGATCCTTACAATGGATACCTTAAAAAATCTTCTGACAGCACAGAACTTCTCCATGCCGGCAGGTTATGTGACAGAGGGGAACGAGCAGTATCTGGTGCGAGTCGGAGATGAGGTGACATCCAAAGCAGATCTTGAAAATCTCGTTCTGATGGATCTTGGTATGGATGGTATCGAACCGGTCAGACTGTCAGATGTGGCAGATATCGAATACATTGACAATTCCGGAGATTCCTATTCCAAAGTGAATGGAAATCCGGCGGTAATGCTTTCGATTGAAAAGCAGACCGGCTATTCCACCGGAGATGTGACAGACCGGTTATTGGATAAATTTGACAGTTTGGAAAAAGAAAATACAGCGTTACATTTGAGCGTTCTCATGAATCAGGGTATTTACATTGACATGATCGTGAAATCAGTCGTAGAAAACATGATCGTGGGAGCCATCCTTGCAATTATTGTATTGTTATTATTCTTAAAAGATATGAAACCTACACTTGTAATAGCATGTTCCATTCCGCTCAGTGTTGTTTTTGCAGTGGTACTGATGTACTTTACGAATATTACGTTAAACATTATTTCACTGTCGGGTCTGGCGCTCGGAATTGGTATGTTGGTGGATAACTCCATTGTCGTGATCGAGAACATCTATCGATTGCGGGGAGAGGGGTATTCCATCCGGAAAGCAGCCGTGGAAGGCGCTTCACAGGTGACAGGAGCAATCATAGCTTCCACACTTACAACCATCTGTGTATTTGCACCGATTATTTTTACAGAGGGTATCACAAGACAGTTATTTGTTGATATTGCGCTGACAATTGCATTTACGCTTGCAGCCAGCCTGCTCGTGGCATTGACTTTCGTGCCGATGATGGCAGCAGGATTATTAAAAAATACAAAAGAGATCAGGCATAATTTCTTTGACAAAGTAAAAGATTCTTATGGAAAAATTTTAGCGGTATGTCTGCGTTTCAAGCCGGTCGTATTTATCGCGGTGATCGTACTGCTTGGAACAAGTGTTGTGGCAGCATTTTCCAGAGGATATTCTTTCATGGATATGAATATGGAGACGAACCAGATCAGTGCGACGATTTCAGCAAAAGAGGATGAGACGCTTACTTTTGATGAACTGACAGAAATGGCAGACGAAGTCGTGGAAAAAGCATTGACGATTGATGGTATTGAGACCATTGGTGCCATGGCAGGCGGAAGTGCTCTTTCCATGATGGGAAGCAGTTCTACAGACAGTATTTCCATGTATATGATTTTGGATGAAGAATCTGAAGTGAGCAGCGCAGAAGTGACCGCACAGTTGGATGAACTGACCAAAGACATGGACTGCGAGGTGACAACGGATACTTCAGCTTCCGATATGACAGCGTTGATGGGAAGTGGACTGACGATCAATGTAAAAGGAAATGATCTCGATAAACTGCAGGAACTTGCAGGAGAGGTTGCAAAAGTCGTAGAGAACACCGAGGGAACTGTGGATGTGGATGATGGACTTGCCAATACGACACCGTCTTTTACCATTTCTGTAGACAAGGAAAAAGCTGCGAAATATGGCATGACCGTTGCACAGGTATTCCAGCTTGTTTATGGGGAGATGGCATCGTCAACCTCCGCAACAACGATCTCTACCGATGCAAATGATTATCAGGTTTATGTACAGAGCGAGGAGCAGTCCGATGTTACATTGGCTGATATCAAAAACCTGACCTTTACCTATACAGACAGAGAAGGAAACGAGACAGAAGTAGCACTTTCTGATATTGCACAGTTTGAGGAAGGTTACACTTTAGGAACGATCAACCGTGATGCGCAGACCAGATATATCAGTGTGACCGCAGGAGTGGATGATGACCATAATGTCAGTCTGCTGAGTAATGAAATCCAGAAAGAGTTAGATAAGATCAATCTGCCGGAAGGATACTCCATTGAGATGGCAGGTGAGGACGAGATGATCGCAGATGCGATGAATCAGTTGTATCTGATGCTTCTTTTGGCAGTCATCTTCATTTACCTTGTCATGGTAGCACAGTTCCAGTCGCTGTTGTCGCCGTTTATCATTATGTTTACGATTCCGCTGGCATTTACAGGCGGTCTGTTCGCACTTTACTTTACCGGCAATGAAGTCAGCGTTGTGGCAATGATCGGATTTGTCATGCTTGCCGGAATTATCGTAAATAACGGTATCGTTATGGTAGACTTTATCAACCAGCTCCGCCGTGGCGGAATGGAGAAAAAAGATGCCATTATCGAATCAGGAAAAACGAGACTCCGTCCGATCCTTATGACCGCACTCACCACGATCCTGTCCATGTCCACGATGGCAGTCGGACTTGGAGAAGGTTCAGAAATGATGCAGCCAATGGCGATCGTAACGGTTGGCGGTTTGTTATATGGTACACTGTTAACTCTGATCGTTGTTCCATGTATTTATGATGCATTTAACCGTAATAAGAGCATGGTCGAGGAGGACTTATAATGGACGAGCAGAAACTGATACAGGATCCATCACAGAAAGTGCTTGCCATGTATCAGGCAGTCATTGAGTTCATTAATGAAGGTTGTGATATCAATACTTTAAAAGTAGCTGATATCACAGGCCGGGCAGGCATTGGAAAAGGAACGGCATACGAATATTTTTCTTCAAAGGAAGAGATAATCTCTTCTGCAATTTTATATTATGTGAAAGTGTGCTTTGAAAAACTGCAGGTAATTTCTACAGATAACAGAACGTTTCAACAGAAAATTAACGAGGTCATGGATTTTATTGATGAGCATGTAAAAGAAAAGCAGGGTGTCTTTTTCCTGATAAAAATGGTATTGGAATCATACGAGATACCAAAGAATCTGAAAGATGAGTATGAGCGTATGAAACACCAGTGCTGCGATAAGGAGAAAAACGAGATTATCAACAGCATTGTGGAGGAGGGTGTCCGCGAAGGACTGATCAGGGAAGAGAATGTTTTTCTGCGGAGAGCCGCAGTCGAAACCCAGCTTTCTGTCTATTTTATGTACCGCATCGCAGCAGAGAAAAAAATGGAGCTTGACCTGGAGGCAGATTCTTTGAGAGAATATATCTATCAGAATATATTGAAATTATTAGGATAGAAAGAAGGAACAAATAAATTAAAATCACATATAAAAAAATCAGTTGACAAATGCCACTTTAGCTTTTATGATGAAAAAAGATATAAAAAGGTGATGAGAAAGAGGAGTACACACAGACACCTGAAAGAGAATGACATTCACCGGCTGAGAGATGTCACCAGAACATGTTGTGTGGAAGGTAGCTTTTGAACCGTCGCGCCGAACCTGTCTGTTACAGAGAAGAAGCAGAGCCCGTGATATAATCATGCGGAGCAGAATTTCCGTATATCATTAGAAGCAGCAGAAGTAAGCGAGAACGATTTGTCCCCGTTACCGGACAGTGATTTCTTTTTCAATGGACAGTGGAATTGAAAAATCGAATCAGCAGAGATATGTTGTTTTTACAACATAACAAAGGTGGTACCGCGTTGACACGCCCTTTGCATCCGTAAGGATGTGAAGGGCTTTTTTGCACGCTTGCTCTCGAGTGTGCACATCGGGAGAAAAGATGAATTAATTAGTTAGGCAATTTCGAAACTCGTAGAAAATATGAATTGAGTTGTGGAAATGTAACGAAAGCTTGAGAAGACACTGGGGAGCCGCCGGTTCTTGCTTGGCAGTCATAGCGCTAGCTGTGGCTGGCATGCTAGCACCGTTGCGAGCGACACGTAGCGGAAGCGTGTCTTCGAAAATTTTGTTACGGTTTCACAACGTTCGTAATGTAAATTCGAGTTTCGCAATGCCGAAGCAAAAAGAAAGGAAAAGACAAATGAAGGAATTAGCAAAGACCTATGACCCAAAGGGCATTGAAGAACGTCTTTATAAAAAATGGGAAGACAACGGTTACTTCCATGCAGAAGTAGACCGCAGCAAGAAACCATTCACCATTGTGATGCCTCCACCAAACATTACCGGACAGCTTCACATGGGACACGCATTAGACAATACCATGCAGGATATTTTGATCCGCTACAAGAGAATGCAGGGTTACAATGCATTATGGCAGCCTGGAACAGACCACGCTTCCATTGCAACCGAAGTAAAAGTCATCCAGTCCTTAAAAGAAAAAGGAATCGACAAGGCAGATCTTGGAAGAGAAGGTTTCTTAGAGAAATGCTGGGAGTGGAGAGAGGAATACGGCAATCGTATCATCAACCAGTTAAAGAAACTCGGATCTTCTGCTGACTGGCAGAGAGAACGTTTTACCATGGATAAAGGATGTTCTGATGCCGTACAGGAAGTTTTTATTAAATTATATGAAAAAGGATATATCTACAAGGGTTCCCGTATCGTAAACTGGTGTCCGGTTTGTAAGACATCCATTTCCGATGCAGAGGTAGAGCATGAGGAGCAGGACGGATTCTTCTGGCATATCAACTACCCGGTAGTTGGCGAGGAAGGAAGATTCGTTGAGATTGCGACGACAAGACCGGAGACTTTATTCGGAGATACCGCTGTTGCTGTAAACCCGGATGATGAGAGATACAAAGACATCGTTGGAAAAATGTTAAAACTTCCGATGACAGACCGTGAGATTCCGGTGATCGCTGATCCATATGTAGACAAAGAGTTTGGAACCGGATGTGTGAAGATCACACCAGCCCATGACCCGAACGACTTTGAGGTTGGAAAACGCCACAACCTGGAAGAGATCGTTGTCATCAATGACGATGCAACCATGAACAAGTTAGCAGGAAAATATGAGGGAATGGACCGCTACGAGTGCAGAAAAGCATTAGTAAAAGATTTAGAGGAAGCAGGACTTTTAGTAAAAGTTGTTCCACATTCCCACAACGTAGGTACACATGACCGCTGCGGCACAACCGTTGAACCAATGATCAAACAGCAGTGGTTCGTGAAAATGGACGAGATGATCAAACCGGCAGTTGAAGGCGTTAAGAACGGAGAGATCCAGTTACTTCCAAAACGTATGGAGAAAACATACTTCAACTGGACAGATAACATCCGTGACTGGTGTATTTCCAGACAGTTATGGTGGGGACACAGAATCCCGGCATACTACTGTGATGAGTGTGGCGAGATGGTAGTTGCCAAAGAAGCACCTCATAAGTGTCCGAAATGTGGATGCACCCATATGACACAGGACCCGGATACCTTAGATACCTGGTTCTCCTCTGCTTTATGGCCATTCTCAACACTTGGCTGGCCGGAAAAAACAGAAGATTTAGATTACTTCTATCCAAATGATGTTTTAGTAACCGGATATGATATTATCTTCTTCTGGGTAATCCGTATGATTTTCTCCGGTTACGAGCAGATGGGCAAAGCGCCATTCCATACCGTATTATTCCACGGTCTGGTACGTGACTCCCAGGGACGTAAGATGAGTAAGTCTCTTGGAAATGGTATCGATCCGTTAGAGGTTATTGACAAATACGGTGCTGACGCACTTCGTCTGACACTGATCACAGGCAATGCACCTGGTAACGATATGCGTTTCTACTGGGAGAGAGTAGAGTCTTCCAGAAACTTTGCCAATAAAGTATGGAATGCTTCCCGTTTCATCATGATGAACTTAGAGGGCGCAGAGATCAAAACCCCTGCTCTCGATGAATTAAAGGCAGCCGACAAATGGATTTTATCCAGAGTGAACACACTTGCAAAAGATGTGACAGAGAACATGGATAAATTCGAGATGGGTATCGCCGTACAGAAAGTTTATGACTTTATCTGGGATGAATTCTGTGACTGGTACATCGAGATCACAAAAGTTCGTACCTATAACAAAGAGAATGATCCGGCATCTGCAAATGCAGCATTCTGGACCTTAAAGACGGTACTGACAGAGGCATTAAAGCTGTTACATCCATTTATGCCGTTTATCACAGAGGAAATCTTCTGTACGCTTCACCCGGAAGAAGACACCATTATGCTCGCAAAATGGCCGGAATACAAAGCAGAATGGAACTTTGCAGCAGAGGAAGAGATGGTAGAGCACTGCAAAGACCTTGTAAAAGGTGTTCGTAACCTCCGTACTGAAATGGATGTTCCACCATCAAGAAAAGCAAAGATTTTCATTGTATCTGACGATGCGAAAATCAGAGACACGTTTGAATCAAACAAAGAAGTTTATGTAAACCTTGCAGGTGCAAGCGAGATCGCAGTACAGGCAGATAAGACAGGAATCGAGGAGGATGCTGTTTCCGTTGTAATTCCTGGAGCAACACTTTACCTTCCACTGGAAGATTTAGTAGACTTTGAAAAAGAAAAAGAACGTCTGTTAAAAGAACAGGCACGTCTGGAGAAAGAACTCGCGCGTTCTAAGGGAATGCTTTCCAATGAGAAGTTCTTAAGCAAAGCTCCGGAAGCAAAAGTGCAGGAAGAGAAAGACAAGCTTGCAGGCTATGAGCAGATGATGGCTCAGGTCAAAGAGCGTCTTGCACAGATGAAATAGAACAATAACCGTCCAGTCTCCCTAGCCGGCGGCGTGGACGGTTATTTTTATGGCAGGGTGTGTCATTGGTTTGTTCAACATGCACAAATTACAGAGCGAAAATGTGCGAAAAAGCAGAAAACTTGCTTGAAAAAAAGACTGGAAACGAGTATTATATAGTATATATACGATTTTTTGTAGGAAGAAGGGAGTTGGAAGAATGGCATTACCAAGTATTTCTACACCAAAAGTGAAGATTGTGAATAAAGACTTAGAGGCATGGATCAGACTCCCTGCACTGGAAGAAGGAGAACACTATACGATCGAGTATCTGCACGATGTATTACGGGTGAACCAGATTACTTATGGAATTGATGAAGCACAGCTTCAGAAAATCATCGATGAGGAGATATATGAACAGGATGTACTGGTGGCGAGAGGAGTACCGGCAGTAGAGGGACAGGATGGATTTTATGAATATAAGGTGAATATGAACCTTGAGAAAAAACCAAAGATCCTGCCGGACGGATCGGTAGATTACTGGTCCATGTACAGTGTACAGTCGGTTCAGAAGGATCAGGTCATTGCAATATATCATCCGGCTGTACAGGGAACAGACGGAACCGGAGTTTCCGGAAAGCCGATTCCTGCAAAGGTGGCCAGAGAACAGGGAGCACTTCGCGGAACCGGTTTTGGACGAAGTGAGGATTACCTTACCTATTTTTCGCTGATGGATGGGAAGATTGATATTGAGAATGATAAGATCAGGATCCAGCCAATCTATGAGGTGAGCGGAGATGCAAATCTTACTACCGGAAGCATAGATTTTACAGGAGATATTGTGATCCACGGCAGTGTGGAATCCGGAGTTACGATCAAGGCAACCGGAAGTATCACGATTGATGGAAACGTGGAAGCCTGTAATCTGGAAGCCGGTAAGGATATCATTTTAAGAAGTGGAATGGTCGGAGGGAACAAGGCACATGTCAGAACCAAAGGAAATCTGTATGCAAAGTTTATTGAGTATACAGTCATCCAGGTAGAGGGAGATATGGAGGCAGACGTATTGCTCAACTGCACAGTTGCGTGCAGAGGATCTATTCTGATCCAGGGCAGAACAGCGAAGATCATCGGTGGAGATGTCAGCGCAGTCAAGGGAATCAGGGCTACCACGATCGGAAATGAAGCGGAGATGCGGACAGCTGTTTCTGTTGGGGTAGGCACAGATTGCATAGCAAGGCTGAACCTGCTGAAGAAGAAGTTAGAAATCACCAAAATGGAAATTGACAAGATCGAACAGGGACTTGCCAAGTTTGAAGAGATGGAGAAGGAGCGTGGCGTCAGCTATCGGGAAGATCCGCGAAGAGTGGCACTCTTGCGTACCAGAATCCAGAATACGGCTACACTTGCAGGAGATGAGGGCGAAGTGAAGCGGCTTGAGCGCATGATTTCAGATGGGGCGAATGCAACGGTCTGTGTGACAAGAGATGTATTCCCTGGGGTATCCATAGCGATCAGGGATCAGATTTTAAATGTAAAAAACAATGCAAAGTGCGTAGAGTTCTATCATCTGAACGGAAAAATCTGCACGAGAATAGCAGAGGATTAACGGACAGTAACATGCAAAGGATTAAGAAATAAAAAAGAGCAGGATAGCATTTCAGGGGAAACAGGTTACAACCATAATTTTCCTGAAATGCTATTTTTATATTTCATATTATTGACGAAAAACTACTTTATTTTAATGGAAATTTCATAATTTGACATTGAAAGTGAATTCTTCCTATATTATAATCAATCAGTGAGAAAGAAATGATCAGTCAGTACAGGAAAGGTACGGGAATTAATATGATAAATTTTGAAGAAGAATTGAAAAACTTTAAACCAAGTCTGGAAGTGGAAGAGGCAGAGCAGGCAATCTATAATCATGAGCTGACAGACATGACGGATGTTATGCAGGAAATGCTGCAGGAATTAAAGCAGCAGAACAGATAACAGGTAGATCACATGCACAGTGGCATGACAGATAGAGAGGTTTTTCATGAGATGTTATAATTGCGGTGCAGAGCTTGGCAAGGGAGATAACTGCCAGAACTGCGGAACGAATGTAAAAGTATACAAAAAGATTTTGATGGCATCCAATGCCTATTATAATGATGCATTGGAGAAAGCCGGTGTCAGGGATTTGTCAGGGGCAATTGAGAGCCTGAAAATCAGTCTGCGTTTTAATAAATTAAATATTGATGCAAGAAATTTGCTTGGATTGATCTACTACGAGATGGGAGAAGTGGTGACTGCCCTCACGGAGTGGGTGATCAGTAAGAATTATCAGCCGAAGGATAATCTTGCGAGCAGGTACTTAGATGAAGTGCAGAAGAATCAGGCAAGACTGGATTCTGTCAATCAGACGATCAAGAAATACAATCAGGCATTGCTTTACTGCAAGCAGAACAGCCGTGATCTTGCAATCATTCAGTTGAAAAAAGTATTGTCGCTGAATCCAAAGCTGGTGAGTGGACATCAGCTTCTGGCGCTTTTATATATTCAGGAAGGACGCTATGATCTTGCGAAGAAATCACTGCGGAATGCCGGAAAAATTGATGCCAATAATACTGTGACACTGCGCTATCTGAAAGAAGCCAATGCAGCCTTAAGAGAGCAGAATCCGAGCAAGAAGCAGAAGAATGATGAACTCATTTCCTATCAGAGTGGCAATGAGACAATCATCCAGCCAAAATATCTGAAGGACAATTCTGCAGTCGGTACGATCATTAACATGGTGATCGGAATCGCAATCGGAATTGCAATCACCTGTTTCCTTGTGGTTCCTGGCGTGAGAAGAACCGTGATGAACAATACGAAAGCAGAAGTGCTGGATGCAAATAATACGATTTCTTCCAAGAATCAGACGATCACAAGCCTGCAGAGTCAGGTGGATGACCTTACCAGTCAGATTACGGATGCGAAGAACAGCGAGGAAGAATCTGCCAACAAACTGGAAAGCTATGACAAACTTCTGACTGCATATGAGACATACACCACAGGAGACATTGAGAAGGCAGGAGATGCATTGAGCAGTGTCAATGTGGATGACCTGAGTGCAGATGCAAAGAGTATTTATGATACCATCAATGCACAGGTGAATGCCGAATACATGGCTGCATTATATAAGGAAGGTTATGATGCATATTCCGGCAAAAAGTATGACGATGCCGTGAGTGCACTTTCCAAAGTCGTCGAGATGGATGAAAACTATGAGAATGGAAATGCACTGTACTATCTTGCACAGGCATACCGCAAGAACGAGGATATGGAAAATGCCAAAATCTATTATCAGAAAGTGGTAGAATTGTATCCAAATACAGAGCGCGCTGCAAACTCACAGAACTATCTGGATCAGAGTGAGACAGACACCGCCCGTTAATAAAAAGACAAACTGATATTAAAAAGTACGAAGGAGATCGAACCGGAAATTCCGGGGAGACTCCTTCTTTTTTTATTCATGACAATAAAATGTCTGCGGAGCGAGCATTCTATTGTTGAAAATCATAAGCAGAATGGAAAGAGAGGAACAAGAGCATGAAAAGCCAGTATATTATGGAAAAAGGATGTTTAGTTGTCTATGTGCCGCGTGAGTTAGACCATCATCAGGCAAACCGCATCCGCACGGAGACAGATCTTCTGATCGACACCTACCATGTCAGACATCTTGTGTTTGATTTTACAGAGACAGAGTTTATGGACAGCTCCGGGATTGGGGTGATCATCGGGCGGTGCAAAAACTTAGGCTATTCCGGTGGGGATGTGAGTGCGTGCCATCTGAACGAGCGCGTGGACAAGATATTTACCGTATCCGGGTTGAAAAAAATCATTCAGGTAAAAGAATAGGAGATAGTGGAGGAAGTAAAAATGAGCAGTCAGAACGAGATGAAACTGATATTTGATGCCAGGTCGGTGAATGAAAGTTTCGCCAGGGTGGCGGTGGCGGCATTTATAGCAGAATTAAACCCAACGTTAGACGAGATTGCGGATATCAAGACGGCCGTGTCCGAAGCGGTGACGAATGCGATCATTCATGGTTACCATGAACCGGAACAGAAAGTGGAACTCCTGTGTCAGATTTGTGGGGATGAGGTTTCCATCACCGTTTCGGATACAGGAGCAGGCATTGCGGATGTGTCAAAAGCGATGGAACCTTTTTATACGACAAAACCGGAGTTAGAGCGTTCCGGGATGGGATTCTCTTTTATGGAAGCGTTTATGGACAGGCTTGAGGTAGTATCCGAGCCGGGAAAAGGGACAAGCGTACATATGGTAAGAAGACTGGGAAATCAGGAAGGCTAGCCTATGGTGCGACAGGCGGAACTGATCAGACAGGCACAGGATGGGGATAAAAAAGCCAGGGACAAAGTCGTTTCGGACAACCTTGGATTAGTGCACGCAATTGTCCGCAGATTTGAAAAAAGAGGGCATGACAGGGAGGAATTGTTTCAGATCGGATGTATCGGGCTGATCAAGGCGATCGATCATTTTGATCTGTCGTTAAACCTTGCATTTTCCACTTATGCAGTGCCTATGATCACAGGGGAGATACGGCGTTTCCTGCGTGACGATGGCATGGTGAAAGTGAGCAGGAGTTTAAAAGAAAATGGATACAAAATCAGCAGGGCAAAAGAAGTTCTCACAACAGAGCTGGGGAGAGATCCGAGTCTTTTGGAGCTGTCTGCCATGACAGAACTTGGCACAGAGGAGATCGTGATGGCATTGGACGCTAACCGTGGGGTGGAGTCCATTTACCAGCCGGTCTGCGGCTCAGATGGAGATGAACTTTTACTCATTGACCAGATTGGAGATCAGAGCGATGTCTATGAGGAGCCGGAGAAGGAGGCTGTTTTAAACAAAATGGTGATCAGGCAGCTGATGGATACGCTCGACGAGACAGAACAGCAGATCATCCGGCTGCGGTATTTTGAAAATAAAACGCAGTGCGAGGTGGCAGGAATACTTGCAGTGACACAGGTGCAGATCAGCCGGAATGAGCGTAAAATCCTTGCAAAACTCCGGGCAAAACTGGAGTTATAACGTCATTTGCCGGAAAGAAAATCTTGAAGAGCGAAACCATCAATGATATAGTGAAAGGAGGAAACTCAAACAATAACCGGCAGTGATAGCAGACTGACAGAGCGTCAGGAGAGAGGGAGTACAAGAGCAGATGAATGGAACACAGATCAGTGATACACAGAGGAATAACAGAACCGCATTGACAGGGCATACCATAGAAGCGTTGATCGTGGTCGTCTTTTATGCGTGCAGATTTATCAGGGGAGAGCGGAGTCTTGGATATTTTCTGGTGATCACGGCATTGGCACTGATCCCAGTCATACTGGGACAGTTTTTCTTTTTCAAGGACAGAGAGACAGGTATGATCAAACACACGGTAGGAATCGGATTTGCCATTACGTATTCCTTCATGGTGCTGACGACCGAGGAAGCGAACATTTATGTGCTTGTCATACCGATGATTTTACTTGTAAGTGTATTTAATGATGTAAAATTTTCCGTGCAGATCAATATAGGAACGGTTATCTTAAGCCTGATCATGACGATTGGTGGAGCTTTTACCGGAAAGTTCGGTTATCAGGGCAGCGATGAGGCAATCGTGCAGGTGACAGCCATGATACTTGTCGCAGTGTATTCTATCTATGCAGCGCAGACATCGAATGCAAACAATCAGCAGAAAATGGAGAATATTAAGGAAGCGCAGAGCAAGACAGAACTTTTGCTGTCCGATATTTCCAATATGTCACAACAGATGCAGAGTGGAATGGAAGATATCTATGGAAAAGTTGAGAACCTCAACAGTGCTTCTAAATTGACCAAAGATGCAATGTCAGAGGTTGGCAGTGGTACGACGGAAACCGCAAACGCTGTGCAGACACAGATGCAGCAGACAGAAGCAATCCAGCAGAAAGTTGAGATGGTCAGCAGTGTTGCGGAACGCATTAACCAGAGTATGCAGCAGACTTTGCAGGTACTTGAGAGCGCAGGAAAAGATATGGATGTGCTCGTATCACAGGTAGATCATTCCGTAGAAAAAGGTGACAGCGTTGCAGGACAGCTAGAGACATTAGACAAATACATTGAAGAGATGCATTCCATCGTGGAACTGATCTCCGGTATTACCTCGCAGACAAGCCTTTTAGCTTTAAACGCAAGTATTGAGGCAGCAAGAGCGGGTGAGGCCGGAAGAGGATTCTCTGTTGTTGCGACAGAGATTTCCGGTATGGCAACACAGACCAAAGAGGCAACGGTACATATTACAGAGCTGATCGAGAATATTTCCAATGCGATCAGCGAGGTGGTTTCGGTGGTGCGCGAGATGATCGGTGCAATTAATGAGGAAAAGCAGTCCACTGAGAATACTGCCAATAATTTTTCGGATATCCAGAGCAATACGCTTGATATCCAAAGCAACATGGAGCAGTTAAACAGCAATATTGAGGAATTGAAAACTGCAAATGAACAGATCGTGCATTCGATTGAAACAATCTCGGCAATCTCAGAGGAGGTATCTGCACACGCAAATGAGACAATGAGTGCACAGGAAGATAATTCGGATGTACTGAACAAGATCACGGATCGTATGCAGCAGTTGATCGAACTTACAAAGCAGGAGGCATAATAACGTGAAAGCTTACGATAATTATATTTTTGATTTATATGGAACGCTGGTTGATATCCATACCGAGGAGAATGATCCTCTGGTATGGAAAAAGCTGGCGCTTTTTTATGGCTATTATGACGCCGATTATTCATCGGAAGAATTAAAAGAAAGATATGCTGCAATCATTGCAGGCGAGGAGTATAAGATGAAATCTGAGAAAAAAGATGATGCTCATGAAGCACATCCGGAAGTTCAGATTGAAGAGGTCTTTCAGAAGCTTTTTGAGGAAAAAGGCGTGAAGGCAGATCCTACACTTGCCGTTCATGCAGGGCAGTTCTTCCGGATCCTCTCTACCGATTATGTAAAACTCTATGATGGAGTGACAGATTTGTTAGAAGCATTAAAAAAGAAGGGCAAAAAGATTTATCTGCTTTCGAACGCACAGCGCATTTTTACAGAGTATGAGATGCACACACTTGGAATCGCAAAGTACTTTGACGATATTTTCATCTCTTCAACCTGTGGGGTAAAAAAACCGGACAGCAGATTTTTTCAATTATTGATTGATAAATATAATCTTGATATAACAAAAAGCATCATGATTGGAAACGATGGCATAAGCGATATCGCAGGAGCGAAGAGTGTCGGACTCGATACCTTTTATATTCATTCGAATATTTCTCCAAAGCTGCCGGAAGAGACCGTCATATTACCGGATGGCACTGAAAAAAAACGGAAGGTCATGCCGGATGCAGACTTTGTGTTAGATGGAATGGACATGGAGAGAGTCAGGGAGCTGCTGCTCGGAGAATAAGAGGAGATTATCAGCGCAGATTACCTTCCATCCACAGTTCACAATTTCTTCACAAAATATTAGCACTCACATCTTGACAGTGCTAACAACTCGTGATATAACATACTCGTAACAAAGGAAAACCACTGCGAAAGAAATTTCGTAACTGACAGAAGACGTTCCAGCCAGCAAGGTGGGAAGGTCTTTTCTTTCCATCAGAAAGTTTTTCAGAAGGTTTTTCTTTTTCACATAGATCACAGAGATAAATACGAGGGAGGTAAGCGTATGAACATTCAGAAATTTACTCAGAAATCAGTAGAAGCCATTAACGATTGTGAAAAGCTCGCCTATGAATATGGAAATCAGGAGATCGAGCAGGAACACCTTTTAGTCGCCCTGTTACGTCAGGAAGATGGACTGATTCCAAAATTAATAGAGAAAATGGAGATCCAGAAAGAACATTTTGTGGATAACGCAGAGCGCCATTTAGCTGCCCGTGTAAAAGTATCCGGCGGACAGGTTTATGTAGGACAGGATCTGAATAAGGTACTTGTCCATGCAGAGGATGAGGCAAAAGCAATGGGAGACGAATATGTTTCCGTGGAACATTTGTTTTTATGCCTGATCAAATATCCAAATAAGGCAATGAAGGAAATCTTCAAGGAGTATGGAATTACCCGTGAACGGTTTTTACAGGCGCTGTCAACGGTAAGAGGAAACCAGAGAGTGGTATCCGATAACCCGGAGGCAACTTATGATACATTGGAAAAATATGGTTACGATATGGTAGAACGTGCGAGAAACCAGAAGCTTGATCCGGTCATCGGACGTGATGCCGAGATCCGTAACGTGGTTCGTATCCTTTCCAGAAAGACAAAGAACAACCCGGTTCTGATCGGTGAACCTGGTGTCGGTAAGACGGCTGTTGTCGAAGGACTTGCACAGCGGATCGTCCGCGGTGATGTTCCGGAGGGATTAAAGGACAAAAAATTATTTGCACTGGATATGGGCGCACTGGTTGCAGGCGCCAAATATCGTGGTGAGTTTGAGGAACGTCTGAAAGCGGTTCTCGATGATATCAAAAATTCCGATGGACAGATCATCCTGTTTATCGATGAACTTCATACCATCGTGGGAGCAGGAAAAACAGACGGTGCGATGGATGCAGGCCAGTTGTTAAAACCAATGCTTGCCCGTGGTGAGTTACACTGTATCGGTGCGACCACCTTAGATGAGTACCGTGAATATATTGAAAAAGATGCTGCTTTGGAGCGTCGTTTCCAGCCGGTACAGGTGGATGAGCCGACCGTTGAGGATACCATTTCCATCCTGCGTGGCCTGAAAGAGCGTTACGAAGTATTCCACGGTGTAAAAATTACAGACTCGGCACTGGTATCTGCGGCAGTGCTCTCAAACCGTTATATTTCCGACCGTTTCCTGCCGGATAAGGCAATCGACCTCGTGGATGAGGCATGTGCCCTGATCAAGACGGAACTGGATTCCATGCCGACAGAGCTGGATGAGTTAAACCGTCGTGTCATGCAGATGGAGATTGAGGAGACAGCTCTGAAAAAAGAGACGGATCGTCTGAGCCAGGAGCGTCTTGCGGATCTTCAGAAGGAACTGGCAGAACTTCGTGATGAATTTAACACAAAGAAAGTACAATGGGAAAACGAAAAGAAATCAGTTGAAAAAGTCCAGAAACTTCGTGAAGAGATCGAGCAGGTCAAGAATGAGATCAAGACTGCACAACAGAATTATGATCTGGAAAAAGCGGCAGAACTGCAGTATGGAAAACTTCCACAGCTGCAGAAACAGCTGGAAGTTGAGGAAGAGGAAGTTAAGAATAAAGATCTTTCGCTGGTACATGAGAACGTCAGCGAGGAAGAGATCGCACGTATTATTTCCCGTTGGACGGGTATTCCGGTCGCAAAGCTGACCGAGAGTGAACGTAACAAGACACTGCATCTGGACGAGGAGCTGCATAAACGTGTCATTGGTCAGGACGAGGGTGTCACAAAAGTGACAGAGGCCATCATCCGTTCCAAAGCCGGAATCAAAGATCCGAGCAAACCAATCGGTTCGTTCCTGTTCTTAGGACCTACCGGTGTCGGTAAGACAGAACTTGCAAAGGCTCTGGCAGCCAGTCTTTTTGATGACGAATCCAATATGGTGCGTCTTGATATGAGTGAGTATATGGAGAAATATTCCGTGTCCCGTCTGATCGGAGCGCCTCCGGGATATGTGGGATATGATGAAGGCGGTCAGCTGACGGAGGCAGTCCGTAGAAAACCGTATTCGGTTGTCCTGTTCGATGAGGTCGAGAAAGCACATCCGGATGTATTCAATGTATTATTGCAGGTGTTAGATGACGGACGTATCACAGACTCGCAGGGAAGAACCGTTGACTTCAAGAATACGATCATCATCATGACATCGAACCTCGGATCAGCCCATCTGCTGGAGGGCATTGATGAGAATGGTGATATCAATCCGGCTTGTGAGGAAGCGGTCATGAATGAACTTCGTGGACATTTCAGACCGGAGTTTTTGAACCGTCTCGATGAGATCATTATGTTCAAGCCTCTGACAAAAGACAACATCGGCAATATCATCAATCTGCTGATGAACGATCTGAACAAACGTCTTGCTGACCGTGAGATTACGGTAGAACTTTCAGACAGTGCAAGACAGTTCATTGTTGATCACGGATATGATCCGATATATGGTGCAAGACCTCTGAAACGTTTCTTACAGAAACACGTAGAGACATTGTCTGCAAAGCTGATCCTTGCGGATGAGGTGAGAGAGGGAGATACCATTCTGATCGATACCGAGGG
>ENA-UEPJ01001773-UEPJ01001773.1-human-gut-metagenome-genome-assembly--contig:-NODE-1773-length-24647-cov-5.115710_pt1 | contig 24647 bp, 16 predicted proteins | sample MGYA00242890_ERZ507896 | MGnify/ENA primary metagenome ERZ507896 (study PRJEB26167, sample SAMN06115508) | human gut metagenome | host: Homo sapiens | place: China:Qinghai | collected 2015-08-20... | reverse complement strand
GTAGTCCTCAACGTAGCAGTTATCGATAGTTTTGAGGGTGTCCGGGTTGAGCAGTTCGCGGAAGTCGAGCTAGTCAGCCGACGGGTTCTCAACGCAGAACAGACGGTCGTAAACGCGCACCTGAGCCTTGTGGCAGTGGTCGGCAGATACCCAGTGGAGTGTGCCCTTCACCTTGCGGTTGGCACCCTCAAGTCCGCTCTTGCTGAGCGGGTCGTACTCGGCCTGAATCTCCACGATGTTGCCCTCGGCATCCTTTGTGCAGCCAGTGCACTTCACGATGTAGGCGTTCTTCAGACGTACCTCCTTGCCCGGAGTCATGCGGAAGAATTTTTTCGGAGCATCCTCCATAAAATCATCCCGTTCGATATATAGTTCGCGAGAGAAAGGAACCATCCTCGTTCCGGCCGTTTCGTCTTCCGGATTATTCTCGATCTCCACGGTTTCGGTCTGTCCTTCCGGGTAATTGTCAATCACCACCCGAACCGGGTCCAACACGGCCATCACGCGGGGAGCGACCTTGTTCAAATGCTCCCGAACACAGAACTCCAATAAAGCCATATCCACCACGATCTCCCGACGGGCAACGCCCACTTTTTCTGCAAAATTACGGATAGATTCAGGAGTATATCCGGCACGTCTCAATCCGGTAATCGTCGGCATACGGGGATCATCCCAACCGGCCACGATTCCCTTCTGAACGAGTTCCAGCAAACGACGTTTACTCATCACCGTGTAACTCAAGTTACGACGGGCAAACTCAATCTGCCGGGGACGATACTCCGTGTCAATCAACTGATCCAGAAACCAGTTATACAGAGGACGGTGTACCTCGAACTCCAACGTACATATAGAATGTGTAATACCTTCCAGATAATCGCTCTGACCATGCGTGAAATCATACATCGGGTAAATACACCATTTATCCCCGGTTCTGTGATGAGCCACGTGCATAATACGATACATGATCGGGTCACGCATCAGCATATTAGAAGATGCCATATCTATTTTTGCTCGCAGAACTTTCTCTCCGGCTTGGAACTCACCGTTTTTCATCCGGCGGAATAAATCCAAATTCTCTTCCGGAGTCCGATCCCGGTAAGGACTATTTACTCCGGGTTCCGTGGGAGTCATACGTTGAGCGCTGATCACTTCTGCCGGCTGATCATCCACGTAAGCCTTCCCCTCCAGAATCAGTTTTTCAGCCCAGTCATATAACTGTTGAAAATAATCAGATGCAAAATGCGGTTCTCCTTCCCATTGGAAACCTAACCATTGAATATCTTGTTGTATGGAATCAATATATTCGACATCCTCTTTCGAGGGATTCGTGTCATCAAAACGCAGGTTACATTTTCCCTGGTATTCGGTTGCTAATCCGAAGTTCAAGCATATAGAAGTTGCATGCCCGATATGTAGGTACCCATTCGGTTCCGGCGGGAAGCGAGTATGTACCCGACCGCCATTCTTTCCCTCGGCCAACTCCTCTTCAATAATCTGTTCGATGAAGTTTAATGATTTACCTTCACCTTCTTCTTCCACGAGATGATTTTTATCCATACTAAAATTATTATAACATATTCGACGCGAAGGTAATTAATTTATGAGAGTTTTAAAAGTTTCTGTATATTTGCAGGCCATGAAAAATATATTTTATACCATAATATGCTGTCTGATTTCACTCACATCGTTAGCCCAGAGTGATTTCGGTTACGAAAACCCCGATGGAAGGGATCCCCGGGAAGAAGGAATGCAACGTGATTCCACGAAAGAACAACGTTACGTTCCGCATCATCGTTTAACTTGGAAATGGGTACACGACGGTGTGTATAAAGAATTTTACCAGATTGATACACTTCAAGACGGGCTACAAAACACAAACTTGATATTCAAACACAGTGTTTCCAATACATACCTGGGAAACTTCCCATCCCCTTACGTATCGGACATTTACATCCTGCGTCCCCGAGGAGAAGATTTCTTACCGCAAGATCGGCTAAGAGATTATTTTTTTAAACCGGAAGACGCGTTAGATTACAACACTACCACGCCTTTCACACAATTAAGTTATTTCAACGGCGGGGGCCGGGGAAAAACAGAGGACTGGTTAGACGTGTGGCACATTCAGAACATACGCCCCTATTGGAATGCCGGATTCCGGTATAACCTCATTTCATCGGATGGAGCCTATTCTTATCAAAAATCCAAAACTTACAATTTTTCTTTTTTCAGTTCATACGAGAAAGACCGGATGGCAGTATCCATGTTCATAAACCAGAACATGGCACACATCACAGAGAATGGTGGTATCGAAAACCTAGCCGATATCCGGGATACCTCGCTTGATCCCAAAGTTGTCGGTACACGGCTTGCCATGGAGCCAAAGAACAACCTTATGAATTTCAATTTCAAGGCTCTGGCGCAATACAATATCGGTAATCCCAAGGAAATCATCACGCAAAAAGATAGTGCCACGATAGACACCACGATAACCTATCCCATGAAATTTGCCTTGGCCCTCAAAGCAGAGGACAATCGTTACTCGTTCAAAGAAGAGAGTGTCGAAGAAGGATTTTTCTCTGATACTACCTACATTAGTAAACAGGGAAATTCCGATATGATCAAAAACCGGAAATATGAAATCGACGCCAAATTCATCTTGAATGAACATCCCAAATATAAATATTTACCGGGCGTATATGCCGGACTTAAATTCAAATACCTGAGTTACGATCAACGGGTCTCGCTGGACACGATTAATAACAGGGGAACCAGCAAATACACCGGGACATACCTGACAGCCGGAACCTTTAACATGGACAGTACCACCATGTTTAATTTCGACATCTGGGGAAGTTTTTGCCTGGCCGGAGATTATTCTGCCGACTATTCATTAGAAGGACGAATTATCCAGTACTTGAATAAAGGAAGAAATTCCTCCGTCACCGTCCACGCCTTGCTGGAAACGCAAACCCCGAATCACTACTATCTCCAGTACCAGGGGAACCACAATCAATGGAAGAATAGTTTTGACAAGATACACGCCTACAATTTACGAGGGCATTACACGAATAAACGCCTTCGAACAGAAGTCGGGGTGGCCCTCAACAACACGAAGAACTATATTTATTTCGACACAACCGCTATGCCCCGTCAATATGATGGAAACCTTATGGTATTCACGGCATGGGCAAAACAAATATTCCGACTAGGACATTTCTACTTCGACCAGAAAGTATACTACCAAGTGACCAACAAGGAAAAGATATTACCATTACCCCAAGTAGCACTTCACTCGCACAATTACTACCAGAACCGCTTTTTTAAACAAGCTTTGGGTTTCCAGATCGGTATCGACTTGTTCTACAACACCTCGTTCTATGCTAATGCGTACGATCCGGCAATCATGCAGTTCTACAACCAGGAAATCGAGAAAACCGGAAACTATCCGAAAATGGATGTATTCGTCACGTTAAATATAAAACGGGCCGACTTGTTTGTTAAATACGAACACTTTAACGAATTCTTTGGCAGCAGGGATTATTTCTCGGCATACACCTATCCAATCAACCCGGCAAAAGTGAAATTCGGTATCCGGTGGAACTTCTTTGACTAGCGTGGAAAAACGGACAAATACTTTCCTGCAGAATCCATAGACTTTATGGATCTTATGGCTTTATGAACCTTATAAACTCCACTAATTTGGTAATTCACAACATTTTCCGTATTTTTGTGGTATGTATATAATAAGAGTTGTTACGTACACGCTGTCACTCTTATTTTGTTTCGTCTCGTGCAAAACAAAACAAGAAGAACCGCTGATTATACCAGAACCCGGAAGATTAGAACAAATAGATCAACGAGGGGTATTAAATGTTTGTAGCTACTACAACACGACAGACTACTATGTGTACAAGGGTATTCCCAAAGGATTCCATTACGAATTGGTAAAAGATTTCGCCGACTATTTGGGAGTAAAATTAAATATTGAGGTCAACACGAATATTGACGAAAGCATACAGAAACTCAATGAAGGCAAATATGACCTGATTGCCATGAGCCTCTCGGTCTCGAATTCCCGAAAAGAAGACGTGCAATTCAGCCAACCCCTATTCACCACCCGTCAAGTACTGGTGCAACATAAATCAGACACGCTGATCCCATCGATTCAAAATTTAAAAGGCAAAGAAATCTTTTTACAGGAAGGCACTTTCTCCACCAAATTCCTGCAACTATTAAACGATTCCTTGCAACTCGATTTGAAGATTACCGAACTGGAAGACGTCACGTTCGAAGATATTCTATTAAAAATAGAAAACGGGGAAATCCCCTATACGGTAATCGACCAAAACATAGCCCAAATCGCAGCCCAATACATGAAACATATTGATTATTCCCTTCAATTATCTCCCGAAAACCCTGTGGCTTGGGCTGTCACGAAAAAAGCAACCTTATTGGATGAGGAAATTAACAATTGGCTGGGCGCAATTAAAAAGAGTGGAAAATTAAACGTCTTGTACAATCGATATTACAAAAACAGTTACATCACATCACTACACAACTCCAAATACTACAAACTGAAAAATGGAGTTATCTCCAGCTTTGACCCGATCATCAAAAAAGAGGCTCGGGCAATCGGTTGGGACTGGCGCTTGTTGGCAGCCGTTATCTACCAAGAATCCGGTTTCGACCCGGAAGCCACTTCCCACCTTGGGGCTGTCGGTCTGATGCAAGTTATGCCGGAAACCTCCCTACAACTCGGATTCGAGGAATACGAAGAACCCAAAGACAATATTCACGTCGGGGCTTACTATCTAAAATACCTGGAAAACAAGTTCAACAAATTCGACCTCGACACGCTGGAACAAATTAAGTTCACTTTGGCTGCCTATAATGCAGGGCTGGGACACGTACTCGATGCTATCCGATTAGCCGAATTATACGGGAAAAACCCCAAAGTCTGGGATAACAACGTGGATTATTTCATGCTCCATAAATCCCAACCGGAAATATATCGGGATTCTGTTGTCCGTTTCGGCTATTGCGACGGGAAACAAACATTCAACTTCGTCAACAACATCATGGAAAACTATACTCATTATAAAAACACGATCAAAAAATAATCTTAAATTTAAAATCGAAAAATTCAGAATGAATAGAATCACAGAATTTAAAATCATGAAATTTAAAATTCGAAAGGCGAATGTTGATTTACATTAATATTTTTCATACCTTCGCATTAGAGTTTTGATTATTATTTAACTAATTACTAAGGATATGCCTTACAGAAGATTACCGAATACAGATGCAGCAAGGATAAGGGCATTAGAAACAGCCTTGAATAACGAAGAGTTTTCTAATATCAACAACTTACCGTTTTCATTACATCTTAGGCAAAAGATTGAGTTTTTCTTACCAAAGTTCAAAACGGCAATCACGAATTCTCAATGCGCCAGAGATAAACAAAATGTGAACAGTAGGAAATATGCAGAATATACTCGAAAAGCAAAATTATACATTTCTCATTTCCTGCAAGTACTGAATTTTACAATTGCCCGGGGAGAATTAAAACCAATGGCAAGAACTTTTTACGGAATTGACGAACACGACACCAAACTTCCCTCGTTAGTATCAGACCAAGATTTGTTGGAATGGGGAGCAAAAATTATCACCGGAGAACAGGAACGTACCCGCAATGGTGGCGGTAGTCCCGTGTACAGTCCTTCCATTGCCTTGGTGAAAGTGAACTACGAAAACTTCAAACAAGCCTATGCCTCCCAAAAGCAATTCCAACAGAATTCAGCTCGTTGTAGCGCAGAAGTTGCACAATACCGAGGCGAGGCCGACGAATACATCCTTACTTTATGGAACGAGATCGAGGCTCATTACGCGGACCTCGAAGATGAAGAAATACGCCGCCAAAAATGCGAACATTTCGGTCTAGTCTACGTCTTCCGCAAAGGTGAAAAAGAAGAAATAAAAAGAAAAAAGGAAGCTGAACGCATCACGCTCAAACTCCCCTTTTAATATTTTAGATTTTAGATTTACGATTTTAGATTCTTAAAATCACAAATCGTAAATCATAAATTACATATACAGATCTCTCTCCCCTCTCGCAATTCTATCATAATAAGAACGGAACGTGGGGAGTAATTTTTTGTCTGTAAAGAATGGCATATTTTCAATTTCCTGCAATTCTCGTGCAATCAACTTTTCGCCAATTTCTCTAGTCTCCGGAGAAGCATAGTCATTCAAATATTCCCGAAACGTCAACACCGCGTTCAGTTTACAAAATTTACCTTCCACTCCTTTCTCCAACAAATTCATGATCTTATCTCCCGTACGCCCGCAGCGATAACCTGCCGTACAGAAAGAAGTAATCATCCCGTCATTTGCCAGTTCGCAGATCACCTCGTCCAAAGAACGCTGATCACCCAACATAAACTGCACCTTATCCGGGTTCTCCTCCTGTTTCAATTTCTTGGCATAAGCCCCGATTCCCAACTTAGAAGAAGCATCCGTTTGGGTACATCCGTAATGATTGATCAAATCACGTTTCAACACCGGATTCTCACGTGCCGTCACGATCAACCCGCTATACGGGATTGCCAGACGCAACACAGAAACCACCCGTTTCATGGCGTCGTCACTCACGATATAAGGAGAATGCTCGCTCAAGAAAGAACCGGGAGCCGGTTGCATACGCGGGAATGACACGGTATGCGGTCCGATACCGAAATGTTTTTCCAAATCCCAAGCATGATGAACCAAACCCATCACATCGAACTTCCAATCGTACAAACCGAATAAAGCCCCGATAGCCACGTCGTCCACCCCGGCCTCCATAGCCCGGTGCATGGCGTAAAGCCGCCAGCGATAATTTCCTTTCACCGTGTTTGCCGGATGTAATTCGGCATATCTCCCCCGGTGGTAAGTTTCCTGGAATACTTGGAACGTACCGATTCCCGCACGCCATAATTTCTTCATATCGGCAATCTCCATGGGAGCCGCATTCACGTTTACCCGGCGGATATTATTAAAGCCATTTCCCGTCGGAGTCGTGCGTTTCACGGAATAAATCGTGGAAATAGACTCCGCGATATAATCAGCTCCATTTTTAGGATGCTCGCCATACACGGCAATCATCCGCTTATGTCCCTCATCAATCACGGCAGCCACCTCATCCCGCACCTCATCCATCGTCAGCACGTGACGAACCTCATCTTTATTTTCCGCACGGAATCCACAATACTTACAGCTATTCACGCAAAGATTCGACAAATACAAGGGAGCAAAGAAAACGATACGATTATCATACACTTTCTTCTTCACCTCCAACGCCGCTTCTTGCATTTCATGCAATAACTCCGGATCCTCCACGTTCAGCAACGTAGCCGTCTCCGCCGGAGTTAAAATTTTTATATCCAAAGATTTTTGTAAAATATCCCGCACTTGTTGTTTATCGGGATTCTTATGCTTTTCAATATCCGCAAATATCTGTTCTTCATCAATAAAATCCTTTCCGCCATCCAGATATTTATCGATTTCCGCTTGTTTGATTACACTGGCAGTCCAATCTTTTACACTACTCATTTTTCACTTCATTACAAGTTCATAAAAGTCCTAAAGTCTACAAAGCCCACCATGCACGTTTTCCCCACCCCTCTCATCACGTGGAATCTTTATGCATACACAAAGATCGTTAATTATTTCATCAATGCTCTCTATTCCTGATATTTATTTTCAATCAGCTCATAAAGAAAATCAATAACCCGATCATGTACCCCGTAAACGTCCCTTCTAAATTCCTATGAACCTTAGCTTAATAATTCTTTTACCATAGCGGAAATCGCTTTACCGTCAGCCACCCCGGCCAATTCCTTGGAAGCGACTCCCATCACTTTTCCCATCTCTTTGGCTGAAGTAGCTCCAACCTTCTCGATGATCACTTTCAACGCGGTTCTCAGTTCTTCCTCACTTAATTGTTTCGGCAAGAATTCGTTCAACACTTCGACTTGCGCCATCTCATGAGCATACAAATCTTCTCTCCCTTGATTTTTATATATTTCAGCCGACTCTCGTCCTTGCTTTGCCAACTTCTGGATAATTTTCACGCTTTCACTATCAGCAATTTGCTCCGGAGCCCCGGCAACAGATTTTGCTTCGATAAAAACCTTCTTTATATTTCTCAAAACTTCCAAACGAATGGTATCTTTAGCTTTCATGGCTGCCATGATGCCTTTGCTAACCTGTTCTTCTATTGTCATTGTTCCTGAATTTAAAATTAAAACCCACGAAGTTACTATTTATTCCTCAAATTTCCACCAGCCATTTTTAATTTTCGAAATCCTGACGTAATTTTGTATCGTAAAAATATCTGCATGAAAACAATCATCACGAACCAAACCATTTGGAATATAGCTTACCCGATTATCCTGGGTAGCCTGGCACAAACTCTTATTACCCTTACCGACACGGCATTCTTAGGGCGCGTCAGTGAGGTAGCCTTGGGAGCCTCGGCCATGGCCGGGATTTATTATTATGTTTTTTCCACGCTGGCCTGGGGATTCTCAATAGGGATACAAATCATCGTGGCGAGAAGATTGGGAGAAGGTAAACTAAACCGTATCGGAGTCGTTTTCGAACACGGGTTGTGTTTCGTATTCCTCCTGTCCATGACCCTCTTCCTCATACAACGATATTATAGCGACGTGTTGCTCGGAGCTTCCATCCAATCCCCGAACATCTACGCGGCAGCCATGGAATACATGTCCTACCGCCATTACGGGATTATATTCGTATGCTTCAACTTTTTATTCCGGGCCCTTTACATCGGACTCTCCAACACGAAGATCATCGGTTATTCAACAGCAGCCATGGCCATCATCAACGTGATTTTCAATTACCTACTCATTTTCGGAAAATTCGGTTTCCCGGAACTGGGAGTCGGAGGTGCGGCACTGGCCTCCGTGATGGCAGAAATTTCCGCCTGCCTTATTTTCATTTTCTATACCTTACTAAAACTCCCGATCAAACAATATGCGCTTTTTTCGTTCCACAAACTAGAGGGTTGGTTAATGCTCACCGTACTGAAAACGGCCTTTCCAACCATGGTACAAAAACTGTTGTCATTCGGGACATGGTATATATTTTTCATGCTCATCGAACACATGGGAGAACGCCCCATAGCGATAACCATCATCGTACGTAGTGTCTACATGCTCATACTCATTCCGGTATTCGGTTACGGGGCAACGGCAAACACGCTGACCAGCCGTTTGATCGGGGAACAACGCCAACCGGAGATCATGAGTACCCTGCGTCGGATCATGAAACTTTCCATGTTGAGCGTCCTCCCCGTTCTGCTTATATGCTACGTGTTCCCGTATTACGTGCTATCCATCTACTCCAATAGTCTCGAACTGATTGCCGCATCCACCCCTTCACTTTACGTGATCGGTCTGGCAGCCCTCAGTTTCTGTTTCGGGATCACGTTTTTCGAAGCCATTTCCGGAACTGGGAACACCACTCATGCCCTTATCCTTGAAAGTTTTGTCCTTATTTTCTACACGTTCCAAACTTGGCTATTCACCACGGTCGTTCGCTCCGATGTGGCATTCGTGTGGACCGTAGAGATCACCTACGGAATATTAATCGGTGTTGTCTCGTTAATCTATCTCAAATACACAAAATGGCAACAAAAGAAGGTATAATTCTTGGTGATTCTACACTCATTTTTTCTCTACTTTACCGTAAAAATCAAGAAAAAGATGTATTTTCGAAAAAATAAAATCATTGGCTGTGAAAAAGAACATTTTACTTACATTTCTGACAATTCTTGTCTTATTAAATAGTACAGCGATCGGATATTACATTTATCACGATCAAAAAGAACATCAAGAGAACGAGGAACCACCATTCTTCCTCATGAAATCATCAGACGTGGATTTCCCGACAACATTCAGCTTGGCCGGCGAACAGGTCCCCCTGGAAAGAATCGATGTGGCAGAAGCTTTCAAAAATGAATTAATCGTGAATACCTACTTGCATTCACACACGATCCAAGTTTTGAAAAATGCTCCCCGCTATTTTCATATTATCGAACCCATCCTAAAAGCGGAAGGAGTTCCGAATGATTTCAAATACCTGGCTGTCATCGAAAGTAGCTTGAATCCGCTGGCCGTATCTTACGCCGGAGCCGCAGGAATATGGCAACTCATGAGCGCAACTGCCAAAGAACTGGGATTAGAAGTGACAAACGACGTGGATGAACGCTACCACGTGGAAAAAGCTACCCGTGCCGCTTGCACTTATTTGAAAAAAGCCTACCAGAAATTCGGTTCCTGGACACTGGCCGCAGCCTCCTACAATGGAGGTATGAATATGCTCACCAAACAAATGAACCGGCAAAAAGAAAAAAACTTTTACGACCTCCTGCTAAACGAGGAAACCGGAAGATACGTGTATCGTATGCTAGCCTTAAAGCAAATCATGGAAGAACCTCACTTGTATGATTTCTACGTGGACCATTTGTATCCCGTGGAGCCGACCTCTCAGATCAAGGTAACTAAAAACATAAAAGACTTGGCAGATTTCGCGCAAGAGCATGGAATATCCTATAAAACGTTGAAACGCTTCAATCCCTGGTTACGGCAAACCTCGTTGAAAGTCGGGAAACACAAAACATATTATATTGCCATTCCCGAAAACAAGCAGGCATACAAGTAAAAATATTCGGCACGCTATTTGTACCTCCCTGCCTATATTGAATGTAAAAAATTCCCAACATGGAAAAGAATAAAATAACCGTCTTTTGTGAAAACAACGGACAAGAATATCAGATACCCACGGGATCTAGTTTAAAAGAATTCAAGAAAATCGTGTTCCCCATGAACCACCAGAACATTCTGGGGGCATTAGTCAATAACGAAGTACAAGATCTGCACTACGAAATATACAACCCCAAATACGTGAACTTCATTGACGTTACCACGCTGGACGGATACAGCGTGTATCTGCGTACCCTTATTTTCCTGCTTTACAAGGCGATCCGCGATCTCTACCCGACAAAAACAACCATCGTCGAATGCAACCTTCCCACCGGATTATTCTGACGTTTGGCCAACAAAGAATTCATTCTTAGCGGAGAGAGAATCGAAGAAATAAAAAAAGAGATGCTACGGATCATCGATCATGACTACGAGATCACGCGCACGGAAACCCCCACGGAAGAAGCCATCAAGCTTTTCAACCGACAGGGTTTGAAAGATAAAGAGTTGTTGCTTTCTACCCGCGGCAAGATGTTCACCTCGGTTTATTCCATCGACGGCACGTGTGACTATTTCTATGGTACGTTAGCCCCTTCTACCGGATGTTTAAAAGTGTTCGACCTGAAGGATTACAAGGACGGAATGTTACTGATGTTACCGGATCGGGACAACCCGACCCAAATACTTCCATTTGTCCCCCAAGAGAAACTGTTCAGCACGTTTAGCGAATTTAAACGCTGGGGAAAAATTTCAGAGGTCATACAAATCGGACATCTGAATCAAGCCATAGAGCACAAGCATGCCGGGGACATGATCAAAGTAAGCGAAGCTTTACATGAGAAAAAAATTTCCCAAATTGCAGACCAGATAAAAAAACAGAAAAAAGTAAAGGTTGTCCTCATTGCCGGTCCTTCTTCTTCCGGGAAAACCACGTTCGGGAAACGATTGGCAATTCAGTTGTTGGTGAACGGTATTAAGCCCGTGAACTTATCACTGGATAACTATTTCGTAAACCGGGAAAATACCCCTAGGGACGCGAAGGGCGAGTATGACTTCGAGACGATTGATGCATTAGACATTAACACGTTCAATGACAATATCATGAGATTATTACGAGGGGAAGAGGTTGAAATTCCGAAATTCTCCTTCGAGACCGGACAACGTTTCTACGACGGGGAAACACTAAAGATGTCCAAAAACAACGTGATTATCGTTGAAGGAATCCACGGGTTGAATCCCAAACTAACCGAATACCTGCCCCACGAAAGTCTGTTTAAAATATTTATCTCGGCATTGACCGTAATCTCTATTGACAATCATAACATCATCAATCCTTCCGACAATCGCTTGATTCGTCGCATGGTCAGAGATCATAAATACCGCAGCTATTCGGCTCTTGACACGTTAAAAAGATGGGAAAGTGTACTGTCCGGTGAACAAAAACACATTACACCTTACCAAGAAGAAGCAGACGCCATGTTCAACTCGGCTCTCGTTTACGAACTGGGAGCCTTGAAACAACAAGCTGTTCCGCTTTTGGAAGAAGTATTGGTAAAGTACCCGGAACACTCCAAGGCTACACGCTTACTGAAATTCTTCTCGTACGTTCAAGCCGTGCCAACCCGGGAAATTCCACCCACCTCCATTTTGAGGGAGTTTTTGGGAGGAAGTTCGTTCAAATATTAGAATATAATAAAGGAAGAACTGGTAATTTCTATTCATCATAGGCTGTATTCCAACTCTATCCGTCTTCGAGATAATCGTTCGGTCAGAGTTGGAATTACCACCAAGCTTAATTTATAACAAAAACCATAAGAAATCCATAAGAAATAATCCCACTGATTCGAAGCTGATTCGAAGCTTGTTCGTGGCTCGAACATTACGGAATGTCTAAGCTCTGAATAAGCCTCGAATGATCTTCGAAAGTGTGGGATTATTTGGGTTAGATTACTTCTTTATTTGGGTTAGATTAGAGTAATATTACGGGAGTAAATTTACAATACCATTCGACTATTAACACTTTCTCTACTTACTATATTATCAAACCTCCGTAAAAAAATTTTAGGCCCGTGTTCAAAACACGAGCCCAAACAAACATCTATAATTCATATATTCTTTCAATCGAAAACTAAAAGGTCAAACGCACGGGTTGTCCTGCCTTCATCGCCTCCAGATCTTTCACGAACCCTTCGGCATTCTTCTCTTCCTTACCCTTTTCCGCCACTTCCGTCATTAGACGAATAGCCTCATTCTTATTTTCCTCGCTAAGGTAAAGAGCTTTAGCATAAAAAGCGACATTTTTAATCTCTTCCGGGTAAAGCTCGTAAACACAATTCACCCATTTCATTATCATTTTATACTCCTCGACGGATGTCACGAACCGAGCATACTCGGAAACCATGTGACGCAACTTCTCGCTACGTGTCATGGCATGCGGACGGATCACTTTGGACGGATTTTCTTGTATTTCTTTCTGAACTTTAGCGTAACTCGCCCGAAGCCTTTTTACATCCAAAGTATTATAAAAATCGTCAATCTGAGGTTTCACCAGTTTTTTATATTTGTCACCTTCGCCCGTGGCTGAATAATAATAGATCAACAATCGTTCTCTCTGCCCGTCCTGGAAATTTAAACCGTACGCCACAACACGTTCCATCGCCACATCAAGCAAAGTCGTATCCCTTTTCAAAATAGCATATTCTGTCGTTTGCTTGGCCAAATTATCCGGTAATTGCTGAAAACGCTTACGCACATCTTTACGCACGTACTTATCCCACTCATACGTCCACAAATTCTCGGAAAGAATTTGATCCGCCACCCCGCCGTAAACCAAAGAATTCCGATGTTTATACAGGAAATTCACCATTTCGCCACTATTGGGAGCCATACTTTTCTGTATTTTCAAATACTGCTCCACCACCTCGTAATAACCGGCAGACTTCGAGGTAACCAATTTATCGAGATACTCTTTCAAAAACTCTTCATTATTCCGCTCCATCGCATAGCGGGCAGCCATCCGTCCCACGCTGTTTGAGTCGGCAGCTGCAGTCCGGGCTTCTTCCAGTAAGGTCATAAATTTTTCCTTAGGCATCCTTCCCCCTCCACGATAAACCACGTTTCCATCTGGATCCAAGAAAAGATAACCGGGCAACCCCTCGATCGCGTAACGTGTTTTGATAACGGGCCCCTCACCACGCTCCACGTCCAACTTCATCGCCACGAAATATTTATCAAAATAACTCCCCACTTCCGAGTCGGGAAAAACATTGTTCGACATCCATTTACACGGGCCGCACCACACGGCATAAGCATCCACGAACACGATTTTCCGCTCGACCTTTGCCTTTGCCAACACTTGTTCCAAATTTCCTTTTTCAAAGCGAACACCCTGTCCCATCACAATTACCGACAAGCTCATCGTCAAGCCGAATAATAATATCGTTTTTCTCATCATTTTCATCTTTTTAAAATTCAACCATTAATACGTCCCCGCTTCCATTTTCTGCAACGCTTCCTTCATATAAGGATAAATTCGATCTTTCGGATTGATCATCCCGAGCACTTTACGCTTCAACTCGATGGCCTTCTCTTTTTTCCCTTCACGATACAACACATTTGCCTCAAAATTCACCATTTCATAGTTATCCGGCAAAAGTAACTTCCCATGTTCTATCCATTTCGGAAAATGTTTGAAATCTTTACGTTTCAATCCATTTTTCATCAATTGATTACCCACTTTCAATATGGCTTTCGTCTGCAATTTGGCATCAAGATTTTTATAGGAATTTTTCACCATCATCTGGACATACCCGTTCTCGGGATTCTTTTTACAATAGTCCTCGTAACGTTTCTCATCCTCCTCGCGAACTTGATCTGCCGAGCGAGTATCCACGATACTATCAAGGTAAGTAATTGCCTCCTTCTTGTAATCTTTCATATTCCCCTTTAATAGCATCAAGTCCAAACGAAGATCATTATAATCTTGATAATATGGTTTTTCCGGCAACTTCAACCAACGGTCGACAAACAACTCGTACATTGCCACGTCCTTATTATCAAGAGCCTCTGAGTGTGCACGATTCATCATTTTAGAATAAATTAGCGATACCTTTTTCTCCTCCACATCCGTAGCAATATCCATATACTCCTTCTCGTTCGTTTTTAATATCCGTTCTGCCTCACCTCCCAAAATGAAAAAATCAGAATACGTCATGAGAAACTCCATCATTTTAGACGATCCCTCTTTCATGGATTTTTGTACCTTCAAGTACTCTTCGAGAGCCGCCCCCGGATCCAATTTATTTTCACTCATTTTCTCAATATACGACCTTAAGAATTGCTCGTCACGATCGCCCGCCTCGTAACGTTTTTTCAAGTTCATCACGCTATTCGGGTCGTTCATCCCCGCCACGGTATTCTTCCCCAGTTCAATCAATGTTTCAGCCGATATCACTCCCGAAGTTTTGGACATAACCTCTCCGTTTGCGTTAATAAACAGCAAAGTCGGATAAGACGATACCCCATATTTCTTTGCCAATTCCTTTCCCTCGCGTTCGGCATCCAACTTGCAGCAAATAAATGTCTCATTAAAATACTCCCCCACGTCTTCACGCGGAAATACTCTATTGGACATACTCTTACAAGGTCCACACCAAACCGTGTAAAAATCAATAAAAATCAATTTATCTTGCCGTTTAGCCTCTTGTGCGGCTTCTTCAAAACTTCCTTTCCAAAACCGAACACCTTGGGCATTCGCATTTCCGACCATTCCTGCTAGCAGAATCGTCAATAAAATGATTATTTTTCTCATACAATTTTTATTTAATTACAATACAAAACCCCGTGTCAGTATCATCCCTTTAACAAATAACGATGCATACCTTTCCCAACAAAATCCTTACGACCTATTTCCTTTTAACAATTTATCCTTTTTAGCCCGCAGTTCTTTATATACTTTCATCGAGGCTTTTGCACCATCCTTGTCCCCTAATTGTTTTTGAATAAACGAAATGTAATCATATTTATTAAAATTCGGCACCTTCTTCTCTCCTAAGGCCTGCTCTTGTTTCATCGATTCCAATATTTTCGCCGCAAGCTCCCTATCTCCCGATTGCTCGGCGATATACGCGCATGCGTTCCAATAATTTCCACGTAAAGCTCTCTCCAACTCAAAAACCTGCATATAGGTCAACAATTCGAAAGCCCCACACCAATCTTGTGATACCAACCTATCGTAAAGTCTTACTATCGCCACATTATTCTCACGCCACATCAATTGCGGTAACGAATTCAAGCTTTTTTCCACAATTTCACGCAAAGCAGGATCCTTCCGGAAAGGAACAAGTTTCCCATCCACCAACGTCATCTTCAAAAGCTCATTTGCACATTCCCACACCCGAGATCGCAGTTGTTTTGACAATTCATCCTTATTCACAAAAGATAAACGCTCAAATCTACGGTTATTCTTGATAACATATTGTACATAATCACTCCGTAAATCACATAAATAGGTACTAAAAAATTTCCATTTCTCTTCATTTTTCAACAACTCGTCAAAAGAATCATTTTCATTGAAATAACGATCTATTACCTCCACCAATCGCTCTTTTTGACCCGATAACGATAAAGACAGAATGTAATCCTTTATAAACGGGAAATCACGTTCCCCTGCTTTATAACGCTTTTCTAAAGAAGCCTCGCCTCGTTTTTGCAATCCCTGCTTCGCCTCGAAAATCAATTCCTCGGGCGAACGTCTTCCGACAAACTTGTGAAGTATCTTTCCGGAAACGGGATCAATCACCAGCATCGTCGGGTAATTCTTCACCTCTCCCTCGTATGTTTTATTGAAAATCAACCCCTCTGTTTTCTCCATATCGTACTTCACATTGATAAAATTCGAGTTAAAGAAATCCCCGATTTCCCGTAACGGGAACACCTCTTTCGCTAATATTTTGCAAGGCCCGCACCAAGACGTGTAACAATCCACGAAAATCACCTTTTTCTGCTCGATAGCTTTACTGACCACCTGTTTCCAAGCAACATTATCCAAGAAACGAATCCCTTGTTCCCCTTCCCCGCGGGCAATAGAAGCCCCAAATGTTCCGAGGAACATCCATAATAATACTATTTTTTTTAGCATAACGTATTTTTTACAATCATGCCGAAGTTCTCTACCGCACCCCGGCATGATTACACATTAATTTTATTCTGCGTAAGTAAATATATATTCCCAATAAGAATCAACGTCACCAGATGTCTTTAATTTAGTGCGCCGCAAAGTTATCAAACGCCCCATCGAATCGGTCGTGTAGGATGTCTCAGAGTATGTCGCATTACCTGCCTTATAAGTATATACCGCTTTCTCAAAAATATATTTGTAGAAAAATAAATCTCGCATCGTCTCGGTCGGATATGCCACATTTATCGTCTCGGTCGGCAATTCTGGAAAATAGGTTGGGATCAGAACGGCGGTCATATCTTCACAATGTACGCGATTATTTTTATTCACCCGATTAGTATTTATCCATAACTCGGAGAATACCACCCCGTCGCCTTTCAACTCCGGAGTATAATGTACATCGTCAACCGGGGTCGAGGTCGTCCCATAATAAAAGGATTTCACCCCACCATGATCATACCAATCTACCGCATCAATTGCCGTACTCGGACTTTCCTCGCTGAAATCCATCGTTTTTAACCGCCCTAAATCATCATAAGTATACACGAACTCATCCACGATTTCACGAGTATTCAATTTTATATCGGTCCAGCTGATTACTTTTCCATCTTCCGAATATTTAAATGCATAAAGATCAACTGCCCCCGTTGAAGCAATCGTGCATATCGTACTATCCAAACGATTTTTCTCCTCGTCGTAAAACAACTCGTATTCCCTGTTCATGTTACCATTTCTCAGTACGGTTACTTTCACCGGACGTTTCATCTCCACCAGGCGCAATTTCATGGTTTTCTCCCCGACAGTTCCCTTGTTATCCACTAACTTCACTCGCAAATCATACTCCTGATCTTTTTCCATTTCCACGTCAATCACCTGCTTGTATTTATACTCATGCATCAACGTATCGGGAAAACTCCCCTCATCAACCACCTCATTCTCGAAAAGCACTTGATAAGAATTGATCGTGTTCAACCCGGTTTCAAACTGGACTTTTAACTGGAATACCGAACTGACCAACCCGAGGACATCACTAGCCCCCGCTATTTTTATTACCGGCGACGAGAATTTCTTCACGTTCAATGTAAACCCCTTATTGTAAGAACGCATATTCCGATCGATCACTTTCACAATATACAACAAGGTTGTATCGTTCACGATTTCCCGCAAGTCCACGTCATAATCGAAAGTAAATTCTTTCCGACCGCAATACTCATCCGCAAATTCCTGTATCACGCTATAATTTCTCCCGTTCAGCACTTGGATTTTCTCCACACCATTCGGAGCTGAAATATCCATTGAAATCCGGTAAGTGTCTATCGTGTCGCGCCGCACCGTGTCCACGGAAGCGCGTGTCGTATCCAAACCCGGATCAGGGAATCCCGGTTCATCACTGCAAGCCCATAACACACCGAACAATAAAATCAGTATATATAGTAATCTATTTCTCATAATCACTCGTTTTACTCGTTAAACATCGCCAAGGCAGGATTAATCTTCAACACGTCCACCCCCCAACTCTCAAGCAAATCCATCACGATTCGCATACGCTCGCAAAACAACGGGGAGGGTAAATAATAATTCCGCAGATCGCTCTCTTTCGTGAATACCATCACGCAAATAAAATTCCGGAAATCCCGTTCTCTATCCGGAAATTTCAAAGAATTATTTGTTTGCAAACGTTGCTGATAACTGGAGGCCGCACTTCTTTTCGGAGAATTCATCGTCAAAGCCATACCCAATCCCATGTACCACTCCGGCGTGTAATATCTGGCATAAGGACCGGTACCCACGGGTAATTCATCCTCCATCATCGCCACCGTATCCACGCTTTCCTCGTGCAAATAATCCACTTGAGCATAAAAATCTTCAGGAATCTCCGTGTACAAGTTATGCTGCTTTACCACGTGAGAAATCAAATGATACAATTTCACGTCACGCAAACTCTTTAATTTTGCCTCCGCAAAACTCTCCATAGCCTCCTTGTTAAAGGCAAACATGTAAGAATAGGTATTACCAATTACCGACACGGTTCCCGTTTCAACCACATCCGACTCGGCCATCAAATTATCGGGATTAGAGGCCCCCAACTCCACGATATCAGATAATAACATCTTATACGGCAAACGTTGTTTGAACTCATCCTTGAAATAAGTAAACACCATTTCGTCCAGTTTTTCCAACGCGTAATCGACCACCTCTGCCGAATTCAAATGGTGAATCACAAGATTACTCCAAAGAGCATTCGACGTCGTGGAATAAAAACCGAACTTGAAATCCAATGTATCATGAAAATTATAAAGAATATTTACCCCGTATTTCTCTTTGTATTCTTTTACCAACGGCTTCGATAAATCTAGAAGCCCTTCCAAACGTTCTTCATCCGCATAAGAAGGTTTTATCTCATCCTCATTACAAGCGGAAAAACCAAACACACAGACTAATATATATATAAATGTCCATTTTTTCATCATAACTTCTAACATTTAAGGAATCACTATTTCATCATTCGTTTCCGGCAATTTATCATATCGCTCGTTATTCTGGATCAACGGATTATTATCCCGTTCCTTCAAAGGAAGTGGCAACGTGTAATTCAATTCTCCCGGGAAAAGCGTGTAATACTGTGTCCCGTAAATGATTCCCGATTCATCGGTAATCGTGAACGCATGTACGACCTCGGGAGCGTTCTCCCTCATCCGTCGTAAATCAAACCAACGATGATGCTCCTCGTAGCACAACTCTTTCCGACGTTCCTTTTGGATAAAGTCTAACAACTCCTCCGTCTCTTCCGGTATATCAAAACCACTAGAACGTAAATAACGCTTGCTTAACAAATCAGTCATATCCCGCACGGCTTCTGTCGGTTGATTCAAACGGGCATACGCTTCCGCACGATTCAGATAAGCCTCCGCCAAACGCATGTTACACTCTCCCATGGAAGAATAGGAATCCATACCCTTGTTCGAGTAATACACGTTTCCCATCTTCCCCTGTGCTTTCGTGAAAAAGCAGTTAAATCGCAAATCTTCAGAATCATATAGAGCGAGTAATTCCGGAGCGACCTGCCATCCCTCCCCGTCAAAATGGGTATGATACAGCGTCCCATTGTAAAGCATACCGGAATAAAGCAATTCCGCATTCTCCGGTGTCAAGAAAACCCCATTCGTCGGGATGCGTGAAAGCGATCCGTACTTCATGGCTTCCGTGGCCGCACTCACAACGTCTTCCCATTTCTCCTGATACAAATACACCCGGGATAAAAGTAAGGCACAAGCCCCCACGGAAGGATGATATTTTGATTTCTCTATACCGCTTTTTTGAATCAAGCGGGAGGCCTCGTCTATATCCTTTTCGATCTGCCGGTAACATTCAGCCACCGTGTTGCGTTGGTATGTTTGTTCTATACCGTTATTTAAACGCAAAGGTACTCCCAAGTCACGCACGGCACTCTCCGGGTTAAAAGGCGCCCCGTAAATATTCAACAAATTGAAATAACACATCGCCCGCAAGAAATAAGCCTCCCCTTTGATAAAGTCTTTTTCTTCCCCCGTACCAATGGCATCGTCCACTAACTCCAGCACGTAATTGGCAATGGCGATATCCTTGTAAGCCACTTCCCACAATTTATTTCCACCGACTTCATTCCCTTCCTCGTCAATCTCGATTTCGATTTGCCAGGTATAAATCGGTTTACGTTTTTTCCTACTGGATTCCATGGCATTACGATACTCTGTCAAGTTATCCGCCATGAAATCGACAGCCCCGAATACCGGGTAATCATACCGGATACAGTTTAACAATACCGACGCGTAATGATCCGTTTCCGTGGGTATCAATTTATCCTTGTCTACTTCATCGAGAAAACCATTACACCCGAAGAAAAGACATATTATCATAGACATCCAAATAATTCTCATATTCATCTCGCTTTAAAAACTGATATTCAAACTAAAATTATAACTCGGCAAAGAGGGCATCCCGATACTTTGCACTTGTTCCGGGTCTTGTCCCTTCAACTTTCTGTCGAATACCAGTACCCCCAAATTGGAAACCTGAGCACTCAATCGACAACTGGAAATCCCGGCAAACTTCAAAACCGACTGCGGCACGTTATACCCTAACGTCAACGATTGCCAACGAATATGGTCTCCTTTGACCACACGCAAATCACTCTTGTCGTACATGTACCACCCGTTGTTCGATCCCGTCGGAACAATATCCCTATAAGCAACTTGAATTTCGTAATCGGAAGACGTCCCCACGCTCAATTTACGATTACTCAACCCGGGAATCACGGTATGGGTCTCGTCCCCCGGTTGCCGCCAACGTTTATTGAACTCGGAACTCATATTCTCGTGAGGCATCGGCATATTTTGCGTTCCACCATACAACGCCAAACGTCGAACGGATTGCCCAAATTTAAACGAAAAATTAGCCCCTAGCGTGAAGTTTTTATAACGAAACTCTGTCCCGAATCCCCCGTAAACGGTTGGAGTTCGACGTCCCGAATAAGTCAGCACGTTACTGAAATACTCCGCAACCGAGGCTCCTCCTGCATCCAAATTCTTGAACGTCGGCAATCCCTCTTCATCCAAACGATCGAACTGATAAGAATAGAACACATCCACGGGAAATCCGGTCATGTAAATACTACCTCCCAAATAATCGTTCACGTTAAGACTAGCATCCTCCAAAACCTGTCCGGCCAAGATCGTTTCTTTCGTATGCGAGATATTCCCGCTCAAACTCCAACCTAAATCTTTGGTCTTGATCAACTCTCCCCGCAAATTCATCTCGTAACTGTAATCCTCCTTTTTACCGCCATTGTACAACTGTGTCGCTTTACCGTTCACGAGGGATACAGGACGAGAAAGCAATAAATCCTCACCCTTGGAATAAGCGAAATCGAAAGCGCCGCTCAACCGTCCGTTAAACCAAGAGTGATTCAACCCGATATTTAGCGTGGAAGTCCTTTCCCAAGAGAGATTCGCATTCGGAAAAGAAGACAATTGCGACAGATTTTCCCCGAAATTAGAATCATACTGATAATTACTGATCACCATGTAAGGTAACGCAGTGGGAGAAGTTCCCCGGAAACCGTAAGACAGGCGAAGGGCCAATTCATCCATCACCCCATCTTTCGGCATGAACTTCTCGGAATGCACGTTCCAACGCGCAGACACCGACCACGTCGGACGAAACTTGTAACGCTCGTATTGCCCGAACGTGTTCGAACCATCACTACGCATGTTGAAATTCAACACGTAACGATTGGCATAAGAGTAATTAAATATCAAATAATAAGATAACTTATTACTCAAACGATCTGTAATCGTCGGGTAAATATCCAAATTTCCCTGCCCGGTCAACCATTGCAACATAGCGATATAACCGAACTCTTTGAGAGAGCCGTCCACATTTATTTGATAACGGGGCAATTCTATAAAACTACGCCCTTGCAAGTGATTATATCCCGGAGTCGTATAACCGCTCACACCCAGATATTTAACGGAATTCACCTCGTATCCCAGGTTGAGGTTAAACGCATGATGCTCCCACATCACCTTATTCAGGTTCAATTGCAATTTCATCGTGTAGGAACGCTGACTAGTATGCCCCGTCGAATATAACCCGCCAAAAGGGACCGTAGAATTTATATTTATTGCATTGGCAATAGCATCTTCCACCCCGTCGTAAGTCCTTAATTTGGCCACGTAATACGTGTCGGCCATGATCCACTCCTCGTTGATATTCGTCGTGTTACGATAAGAAGCCTGTCCCATAAACTTCATCCCCCGCACGACATCCCAATTCAAAGAAGCATTGATATTAAAGTCTTTATTATCAATATTTTTTTCAGAATTCTTCATCTCGTTCAAGACATTATATTTACCGTACATCACGTTTCCACTGAAAATTCCCATTTTTTTCTGCACATAATACAAATCCCCATCCCGTTCCCGAACAGGCACGGCACGACTTGTATAGTAAGCCTCGTTGAATGCGTTAACCGAACCATGATTATAATGGGCTTCCTGCACGGAACCACTCATTCCCAACTGGAATTTCAGATTCTTACGTAACTCAACATCCAAGTTACTACGCGCAGTCAAACGATTCAGCGTAACCCCTTTCTCCGTCCCGTCATTCTGGTTATAGCCCACCGAGAAATAATAACGCGTATGTTCAGTCCCCCCGGACACATTCAAACTGTGAGACATCGTGAACGACGGGCGATACAATTCCCCGAACCAATCCGTGTTTAAACTCTCCAGATAAGAAACTTCATCCTGAAACTGTGAATAGGTCGTGTTTCCCAACAAATATTCACGCAAAGCACCTTCGTATCCCACGAACGAAACCACATCATCAGGATAAGCCAGATTCCTCTGGTATATCTCCCGCGATACATCTATACGTTCCCGGGAATTCATCAAATTAAAATTCTTGTAACGGGGACGATCCACGACACCGACACTCCCGGAATAAGTTAACCGGGCACGTCCTTTCGTTCCTCGTTTTGTCGTGATCACGATTACCCCATTGGCCGCCCTCGTACCGTAGATAGCCGTGGCCGAAGCATCCTTCAAAATATTAATACTTTCTATATCCTGCGGGTTCAAACCGGTCAGAGCATTACCGATCAAGTTCACCCGGTCGAAACTATTAATTTCCGCCGCACTCAACGGCACCGGATCCTCGTAAGGAATTCCGTCAACCACCCACAACGGCTCTCGAGAACCCGTGAAAGTACCTCCCGAACGTACCCGCACCTTGGCTGCCGCCCCCGGAGTGGCACTCAAATTCGTGATCATCAAACCGGGAGCCTTACCTTCCAACATCTGATCAACTGTCAGCACGTTCATTTTTTCCAACTCTTCAGCCCCGATCGTGGAAATCGAACTGGTCACCTCTCGCTTGTCAATCACCTGATAACCTGTCACGACGACCTCTTCCATCTGTTGCGGGATTTCTTTCAAAACCACGTGAATCGAATCTTGTCCGGAATATTTTACTTCCTGTGTTTCCATCCCCACGAAAGAAAATACCAGGGTGAAATCTTTCATATTAGGTATCATGAAAGAAAACTTCCCGTCTTTGTCCGTAGCCGTTCCCAAAACCATTTTCTTTATTTTCACGGTTACTCCCGGTAACGGAAAATTTCCCTCATCAGTAACTTTTCCTTTAATCAGTAATGATTTTTTTTGTGGTTTATCATCTTCCATTCTTTCTTTGATCACTACCACGTTACCATCAAAAGAATATGTCAGCCCTACACCCTGCAACAATTCGTCAAGTACCAACCTCAATTCCTTGTCTTCCGCCCGGACACTAACCTTTCCCTTGGTAGCGACTAACGCATAATTATAGAAAAAATCACATCGGGATTGCCGACTTAACTCCTCCAACACGGAAGTTAACGTCACTTCCTTCAAGTCGACAGACACCCTAGCGTCTTGTGCCAATACATTAGCATGTACCGACATGCACACACCGAATAATAACAAACTCAGTAATTTCATAAACATTAACATTTTACACCATAACTTAAAATGGTATAGCCAAGCGTCATTTCGCTTCTTTCCATGATTAGCAAGGAATTCACCAAATGTATTCTTAATGTTTTCTTTCTTGAATGCAACCTTCTTGTTAGGGATTGATTCATCATAATCCTTGAAGCAGACAAATGTTAATGGAATAAA
>ENA-UEPJ01001768-UEPJ01001768.1-human-gut-metagenome-genome-assembly--contig:-NODE-1768-length-24680-cov-4.915864_pt1 | contig 24680 bp, 21 predicted proteins | sample MGYA00242890_ERZ507896 | MGnify/ENA primary metagenome ERZ507896 (study PRJEB26167, sample SAMN06115508) | human gut metagenome | host: Homo sapiens | place: China:Qinghai | collected 2015-08-20... | reverse complement strand
CCGGGAGGCGAGGCAGCGCCAGCAGGGGCGGATCGGCGAACAGGCGCGCCACCGGCCCGGCATCCGTGACCATAGAGCCGTGCACGAACAGGCTCTCGCGATAGGCCAGCAGGCGCAGCGGCGCATACTGCCAGGTTTTTTCCTGCCGGTGCAGGGCAGCACGGTAGCTCACGGTACAGACGTTGCGCGTCTGCATGGCCTGGGTCAGACAGTCCAGCGTGGCCGCAAAGGGCTCGTAGTCGATACGGCCCTTGCTCAGCCGACCGCCGATACCGCCGGGCGGCAGGCTCTCTGTGTCCGGCAGCAGGGCGGCCGCCTGATACAGGCTGTCACGCATGACACGGTGCATGTCATCCGGCAGGAAGTGCAGCAGCAGTTCCCGGCAAAGGGCCAGCTGGCGCAGCCCTTCGGCATCGAGGCTCGTGCAGGGGCGGTGTCTGGGCCTGTCCAGGCTGTAGGCCACCTGGCGCCCCAGCTGATGCCGGACGATCTTGCCGAAATGGGAGCTTTCCAGCTGGTCGATGAGCCGGGTCACGGACTGCTTGGCGCAGTTGAGGAGCCGGGAAAGTTCTGTGAGCCGTACAGGCTGCGACGATGTCAGCAGCAGGGTGTAGAGCGAGAGCATCTTTTCCGCCGGGCGGCTCTCTGACCATTTCTTTCCCATAGGGGCCTCCTGTAACTGGGCTTGCCTCGTTTCGGGTGAAGTATTGTTGCCGGGAAGAAGAGGATTCCTTCCCGGCAGAGTGGATCATGCGGGACGGGGATCAGTCATCTCCCCACTCATCTTCCTCCTCTTCCTCCTCGTCCCTGCGAAGTTCTTCCAGGTTTTCCCTGGCAGCCGCTCTGACGCCGGGATCAGTGTCGGCAAGGAGCCTCGTCAGGATGGCGGTATCCTTGGTCGTATGTTCCGCCAGCTCCATACGCACGACCGGATCAGGGAAGGAAAGCAATACTTCCAGAACGGCATGTCGGACTTCCTGGTTAGGGATATCTTCCACTTTTCGGGCAAGGTCGATGAGATCCGAGACGGGTGCCTGGAGCAGGGCAGGGATCTCGTCCAGCCGGAGGCCTTGGAAGGCGCTGCTGTCCAAGGTCAGACCAAGCCGGAGTCGTTCGCTCACCGGGATGGCGATGGCATCAGGCAGGGCGCTGTTGGTAGCCAGGGCCTGCAGAACACGCATGTCGGGATGCTGGCGCAGGTGCAGCCATAAGGCATCACGTTTGGCAGGGGACATGCGTTGTTCCGAAAGATCACCTTCCAGCAGTTCGATCCAGTGCGTCAGACGGCGCAGCATGAAGACATCATCGGCCTTGATGATGTCTTCTGCCTGTTCGTCCGTCAGATTCCTGATGAAATCCATGTTATCCAGCAAGTCTCGCCGGACTCCCAGATCACCGGATGCCCAAAGGTGGTCCAGATGCTCCGTCTCCAGAATAGATCTGCTGAGCAGATGCTGGGACAGGGAAGGGATATGGAGCTCCAGCAGGGCGGTCACAAGCTCCGGGTAGCTGCCCCGCCGACTCAGGCCTCTGACAAGCCCGAGCAAAAGGTCGTGGCCGATGGGGAATTCGGGACCGTTTTCATGCAGGCGCAGATACATCATGTCGTTCTCCTTGGTTGTGGTAACAGATGTTTTCATCAGGAAGGTCGGTGGCAGGGCCGCTCTTGTTCTCCTGTGCGGGAGAGGCTTCGCATCATAGAGATTCGGGAATCTGCCGGTCGTATCACAGTCAGGAAAAGATTCCGGGCTTTGCCCCGTACAGGAAAAGATCCGTTCTTACGGAGCATGGGAAACCGCCTGACAGGGGCAGTATGCAAGGTTATCGTTCCATAATATGAAGACTATGAAAAAAATATGTGCTGCTCACATGGTATGTCGCTTTTTTCTGGTGTTGCTGGTTCGCAGAACAGGAGAGAGGGCCGCCGTGCAGATAGATACACATGCGATAGCGGGCCTGTCTGAGGTTGCTGGCACTGGCCCCCGGACACTCCGGTCGCGCCGCATCGTTACGCGGAGAAGACAGTCTGTGGGCGTGTGGGCAGGCCGGCAGGCGCCATCCGTTGTGGAGTCTGGCCTGCGGTCCAGGGGCGTTGCCCCATACCCGCCTCATGTCGCAGGGGAACAGCATTCCCACAGGAACAGGTTCTCCCGGGCAGCCGCGCAGACCCGCAGATCAGGATCTTCACTCAAGTCCATGAGGACAGTGTGAAAAAGTTGTCTGTCCTCGCTGAGCCGGAGTCCTATGCCGCCATGCCCGGCCAGCGCATGACGGACAAGAGGATCGGGGTGGCGGGCCAGATAGCGAATGACGTTTTTCCGCACACTGGGGTTTTCGATGCCTCCGATCTCGCGGCTGAGCTGGAGCAGCAAGGTATGCGCCGACTTGAAGAGCATCCCCAGATCGCTTTGCTGCAAGCGGCTGAAAGCTGTCGTGCAGAACGGCAAGTCCTGCCGGAAACGCTCGCTCACGGAAAAGGCGTAGTCCGGCGGCACACGGGGATTGCGGGCCAGTGCTTCACGCACACGCATGTCAGGATGTTCGCGCAGATGGCGCCATAACCTGTCGAATATGGAATCAGCCGAAGGCAGGAGGGAGCGCGCCTCTTCCCTCATGCTCAGGGCAAGCTGCCACAGCATGGGGATATCGTCGGCTTCCAGAATATCCTGCGCCTGTTCGGCATTCAGTTGCTGAATGAAGCGGCCTTGTCCCAGCAGGGCCCGGCGGACCTCCAGCCCTCCCGAGCGCCAAAGGCTGTCCATCTGTTCGCAGGAAAGGCTGCCTCCGGCTATGATGGTTTCGGTCAGGGAGGGGATCTTCAGGTCCAGCAGCGCAGCGGCCAGTTCCCGTTGGCATGGGTCAAGGGACGCCGCCAGCGCGGTCAGCTGCCTGTAGGTGAGGGGAAGATGTTTGCCGGACGCGGTGAGCTGCAAGGTCGCACTGTCCTCCGCGATCTGTGTGTCCCAGACGGTTTTGCATAACGATTCCTGCATGCCGTCCGGATAGGTCAGCCGGTCATCGGGAAAGAGTTCCGCCCTGTGTCGGCGCAGGGAAGGGGAGAGGGTTTGCGATGTTCCGGACAGCTCCAGACGGACGAGCGGATCTTTATGCTCCCGCACGCCCTGGAGGAAGGACCTGCGTACGCTGCTGTCGCTGATGTACTGCTCGAACGGGAGCGCTTCGAGCAGCCGCTGATAGGGAGCCTGGAGCAAAAGGGCCACGTCGTCCTGCCGCAGATCGCGAAAGGCCGTCCAGTTGAAAGGCAGATGCTGGCGTATCCTGTCGGCCAAAGGGATGCCAAATGCCGGGGGAAGGTCGTCATTGCCGGCCAGCGCTTCACGGATGCGCATGTCGGGGTGTTCGCGCAGATGCCGCCACAGCTTCTCGTGCGTGATCCGGGAAAGGCGATAGGGGGCGTGGGCTCTTCCCGGAAGGAGGGAGGCCAGTCGGCAGAGCAACGAGATATTCCCGGTCGTAAGGATATCCCGCGCCTGGCTTTCAGTCAGGCTGGTAAGGAAGCCGTCACAGTCGAGCAGGGCCTGCCGGATCTCCTGGGGGCCCTGTTGCCAGAGGAAGTCCCTGTGCCTGGTCTCCAGGCGGCAGGTGGCCATCAGGTTCAGGATCCGGGAAGGTGGGGCCTGCTCCAGCAAGAAGGACAACGGCTTCATGTAGGGCCGCCGCAGGTGTGTGCTGCGCGCCATACTGGACCGGGCAGGTTCTTCCATGAGGGGGTTCCGGCAATGTATCACATGCTGTCGCCGGCATTGCTCCTCCCCGGGGCAGCATGAGGGTATCCCGGTAGTGTTCCGCAAATATTTGAGGGGCTGAGACGCCATATCCATCCTCCTGTACAGACAGTCCGGCTTCGTGCAGGCACTGTTGGCAGCAGTATGGAGGCGCATCGTTCCAGATCGTGATGTCAGTGCCGAAAAAGTGGAAATGTCCCGGAAATACCCGCCATGCACAGGATGAGGGGAACTGACTGGCGGAGGAGGCATACGGAAGAAAGGCAGGTGAGCCAAGGGATCGCGGCATCCGGCAGACAAAAAAAGCGTACCGGTATCCGGTACGCCTTTCGTGTTTCGTGTGTTCTGAGGGGGACTGCTGCGTCTACTTCATTTCCTGATAGAATTCGTCCACAGCGGCCAGCACTTCCAGCGGCGGGTTCCAGCCGATGAGCGTGGCCATGAAAAGGTTCAGAGCCATGCTGACGGGGCTTTCGAAGACCGGCGAGAGATCACGCGGGCGTGCGCCCTTGAGGATGGCCTCCACCAGACCGGCGCTGAAGCGGCCTTCTTCGGCCGTATTGGATTGCGCCACACTCAGCAGGGCCCCGTGGATCACGTCCGGTGCGCCCAGCTGGGAAAAGGTGGGGACATGCGCATCCGCCAGCGGCTGCAGCACCCTGCGCATGGCACCGGCCTGCAGACCGACATTATACGTGAGGTAAACAGCCTCGGCCCCTTGGTCCACCAGTTTTTTATGACAGGCCAGCAGACGCTCCGAGGCCAGGTCCGTGTCCTGGATGTCGAAGGTATCGGTACAGCGCAGCAGGGTGATCCCCAGTTCCCTGGCGGCATCCTCGATCTCGTTGAGGGCGATGCTGCCGCGGCCGGCCGGGGTATCTTCGTAGGCGATGCCGAGCTTTTTGAAGGCGAAGATGTCGTGGAAGAGCAGGACCTGGCGCTTGAAGCGGTCAGGCTCGATGGGGGCCACCAGATTGTCCCGCCCCGAATCTTCCACCGAGGGGATGATGCCCGCGTCCACCGCATTGGTCACGGACGAGACGATGACCGGAACAGGCAGATCCTGCGCGGCAAGATCCTGTCCGGCCCAGGTCCCGAAGGCCAGGACCATGTCCACGTCCTTCTTTTCCCGGATGCGGCGCAGGACCTCCTGGCGTACTTTTTCCCGCTGTTGGCCGTCCCAGTCCGCGGAGTAGAAACCGTCCGCGAGAAAGACAAGACGTTTGCCGCCTGCATGCTGGTGCAGCCATTCCCACATGCCGCGGGCTTCTTCGCTGTCCTTGGGCAGGGGCACATGCCCGTTCTCGATCAGTCCGCGTTCCTCCAGTCCCAGGGCCAGTCCCTGAAAGATGCGCTGGTAATCGGAAAAGGGGCCGCCTTCCACATAGATCACCCGCCATACCTTTTCCCCTTCGGGATCGGCCTGCGCAGGGGCGGCAAAGGCGCAGTCCCGGAGCAGCAGGGGCAGGAGCAGCAGGCAGGCAAGCACAGGGGCAACATATCGTGACGTCTTCATGAAACCTCCGAAAGAGGCGCCGTCTCCTGCTGGGGAGAGGCGGGCCGGGAGTCGGGAAGGGATCGTCCCGGCAGAGTATCGTGGATAAGGGTCTTGCGGATGTGGGGCATACGGCAGGTACGGGCCACGGCCCAATAGGACGGGATGAACCGGACATGTTCTCCCGGCACGGGAGCCTGCGGGCAGCCGCTCAAGTCCAGGATGGCGTAATTGCCGCTGAAATCGGATATCCGCCAGTCCGGGCGGGCCAGGGAAAGGCCCCGGACGTCCGTATGCAGGCTGCCGCAGTCCACCAGCGCCCGGAGCCGTTTTCCCAGATCAGGGCAGTCGGCGTGCAGCCCCCGTCCGTTGTGGACGCTCTGTCGGGGCGGACGGATGTCCCGTTCCGTCACTTCCAGCACCGTGGCCGACAGGCGGAAGATATCCTGCCGGAAGTCCCCGGCCAGCAGGGTTTCGTCCCGGTACATGTCCCGGCCAAGCAGCAGGGGATCCCCCATGCGGAATTCCATGATGCAGCCGGGCGGCAGATGCGGTCCATGCCCGTGACGGCGGGCGAACCAGTTCCAGAAGATGCTCCCGCCCAGGCTGACCCGGTGCAGGGCATGCCCCAGCAGGGCACCTGCCCGGGCCGCCAGGGCTTCGAGCAGGGCCATGTTCTCGTCGTCCGGACAGGTCCCGTACAGGCAGCCGAGATTGACGCCGATGCCCGCCACATGGGCGCCCGGGCCATGGGCCGCACGCTGCGACGCGGTCGCCACGGCCCGCAGCAGGGCGGGGGCATCTTCCTGCGGGATCCCTTCGCGCATGTCGCCTATATCCACCATGAGCAGGGCCTCGTGATGCAGACCCGCGGCACGGGCAGCAGCATCCAGGGCCCGGAAGGTCGTCTCACAGGAAAAGGCGCTGCGTTCGAACAGGCGGACGACGTCGTCCGCCCTGTCCGGGGGGGCCAGATTGATCAGGACGCGCCCTGTGCGTGCAGGCGGCTCCTGTCCGTACAGAAGATGCTCCGTCATATCCGCGATGCCGTAGCGGGCATAGCCCTGCGTACGCAGGAAATCGACGACGTCCGGGTGGGAAGCCACCATCTTCAGCACCGGCAGGAAACGGAAGCCCCAGGCCTGTTCCTGGCGCCGCACAAGACGCAGATTATGGGCCAGGGCATCCAGATTTATCTCCAGTTCAGGCATGAGGCATCTCCAGGGGGAAAGGCGCAAGAAAGGGCAGGCTCCCGATGGGCGGGGCCTGTTGCAAAAGGCTGTCCAGCAGCGGCGGTCGCATCTCCTGAGCGGACAGGTCTTCATAATGATACGGCAGCGAGGCTGCCAGGGCATGATCGACCCGGCTGTGCCGCAGTGACTGCCACAGGGCGGGAGAGAGGCCGCCGGCCAGCCAGAGGTCCGCGGCGCCGGCTCCCCGGCCGGTCTGCCGCAACGGGCCGTCAGGGCAGGGCAGACGCAGGGGCAGCAGCCCCGTGCAGGGCGGACAGGGACGGAATGCCCCGGCGATGCGCGTGGCCGGCCCGTCGGCACCGCAGTGCCGCAGAGCCGTACAGATGCCCCGGATCATGCGCGGCAGGTACGAGGTCTGGAAGATGCCTCCGGCACAGCGCAGGCCCCTGGCCGCCGTCACGGTGGCGAAATAAAGGAAAAGCGAGGGGAGGATGCGCTCTTCCGCCAGGGCCCTGCCCAGGGTGCGGGCATCCAGCGGCAGGCGCCAGCCTGCATCCCGGACAGCCACCAGCGAGCGGAAATCGCGGGCAGGCCGCAGAGCCAGGGCCCGGCCTTTGCCGTCCACGCCCCAGAACAGGAAGGTGCCTCGCTGCAGGCCCTGCGCATCCCCGGTCCAGCAGGCCCGTTGCCCGTTGAGGGCATCCCAGATAGCAGCGGCCAGCGGCGGATGCAGGAGCAGGTGCCGGACAAGGCTGTCCGGTTGTTCCAGATCGGCCGTGATCAGGCGGCCGCACAGCCATTGCATGTCCAGCGAGACCAGCGGCGGGAGGTCACAGCTTTTCGGGATGACCTGCTGCCACAGCAGGGCATTCATGAGGCTGGCCTGATCCCGGAATGTCTGCTGTTCCAGTACGCGGGGATGGCGGTAGACGGCCTGGACAAGACGGTCCAGAGCATGCGGCTCTTCCGGCTGGCCGAAAAGCTGCGAGGGCAGGATGACCTCGGCGGCGGTGAACGCCGGGCGCACGCTGATGAGCCCATGCCGGTCCCTTCCCGGCAGGATGGGCAGTTTGCGGCTGCGGAAACTCACCTCTTCCGGGGTGCCGCATCCCAGCAGGATGCCGCGAGGATACGCCACGTTGTTGGCCGGGACAGCGCCGCAGTTGAACAGGGGCACGGCGTGGCGGCAGCTCATGGCGAACAGCAAATCGCCCTGGAAGAATTCCGGGTGGAAATCCACACCGTGATGGTTGGCCGTAAGTGCATGGAGATCGCTCTCCAGTTCACGGCGCAGGGCCTGCCCCAGATCAGGCGAATACAGCCGGGCGCAGGTCGCGGCGGCCAGTTCCACAAGGTCGTCAGCGGCTTGCGGCGGCCTGGGCAGGGCGGCGTCCGCGCCAAAGCCTGCCGCATAGTCCGCCAGTGTCTGCGCTCCTGCCTGTTCGAAGGCCGCCAATGCCTCCGGGCAACGGCTGCGGATCCAGTCCCGGGCGGAGGTCATGCTCTGTCTCCCGAATGGCGGGTCGGGCGGACCAGTAACAGGAAAAGAAGGGAAATGGCCACCAGGATGATGCCTGCCCAGCGGGCGGCGTCATCCACGCTCATGATGGCCATGACAGCCCCCACGCAGACCGGGCCGATGACCTGCCCCACGCGTTGCAGGGCATCCAGCAGGCTCATGGCCTGATCCACACCGATGGCCCGGGCGATGTCCAGTTCCAGCAGGAATTCGCTCTGGGCCGGGATGTTGAGACCGGTGGCCAGTCCCAGCAGGATGGATCCCGCCACCGAAGCCGGCAGGGGAGGAAGGAAACAGAAACAGGCCACGGACAGGGCCGAGAGGATGCCGGCCCAGAAAAGGAGCGGGCCTTTGTGCAGGCTGTTGCCGACCAGACGGGCGAAAAGGGGACCGCTGTAGATGACGATGAGGCAGTTGAGCATGTAGATGCGTCCGATGTTGGACTGGGCCACATCGGCCTGCTTGAGGAAGACAGGCAAAAAGTAGTTGAGGAAACCCACGCAGAGCAGGGTCGAGGGCAGCAGAGCCAGCAGGATGAAAGCCAGGAAGTGGCGGTCCGCCAGCAGGCGGCGGATCTGCGGCAGCGTCAGTCTGGCGGCCGGGGCTTCTTCCCGGACGTCCTCCTGCTTTTCCTGTCCGCGCAGCAGACGCAGGGGCACCAGGGCCAGACAGGCCAGGATGACGGCGGAGATGGCGAAAACGGGACCGTAGCCCAGACGTTCGGCCAGCATGGCCCCCAGGGCGCTGCCGCACAGGGATCCGGCATAGACACCGGCAAACATGTCGGCCAGTTTGCCGTCTCGCACCGTGTAGGCCTGGGCAGTGAGCAGGGAAAGGCCGTAGCCCAGTCCCACCAGCGCCCGGGCGGCGATGAAAAGCCAGGGGGTCCAGGCCAGCATGGAGGCCAGATAGCCCAGGGCCATACAGATGATGCCCGTCATGAGGGGCGGCCGGGCCCCTTTGCGCTTCATCCATGTCCCGGCGATGAGCACGCTGAGGCCGGTCATACCCATTTCCGCGGAGATGGGCAGGCCCAGCAGTACGTCGCGCGGGAGTATGCTCGTGGTGGTGAGTTCGGCCATGCGCAGGGGGATGAAGGAAATGGTCATGTCCATGGCCAGGATGAAGACGAACATCAGCGGGCGGAACAGGGCGCTGCGGTGAGCGTGGGATTGCGTCGTTCCCTGCAGGCGGGCTTCCAGACTGCGGGAGAGCAGCAGGAACATCTCCACCATGAAGATGAGGGAGATGGCCACCAGGGCCAGGATGTCCAGCCCGTTGGCGATCAGGCGCTCCAGCCAGGGACCGCGCGCGAGGGTGGCCCGCAGTTTCCAGCCCTGCTCCGGCGAATCCCCGCTGACGGAAAAGGCCGAGGCCAGCTCCAGCAGGGGGAATTCCTCGCCGGGCGGCAAAAGTTCGGGAAGGGGGCCGGAAGCGTGGCTCGATGCGAATACTTTGCCGGAAGGCGCCAGGACCTCCAGGACAAGATCGTCACCGTGGGCGGTGGCGGCCCGGGTCAGATAGGCGGACAGGCGGCTGGTATCGTCCAGGGAGACACCCACCAGCAGCAGGCGGTTGAGGTCCTCGGTCAGGATGGCGCCGGTATGCGCGGCATCGTTCCTGAGTCCCTGCGTATATTGCCGGCTGACGGCATGCAGGGCCAGGGCCCCATTGCCCAGCATGAGCAGCAGGAAAATGGCGATGCACAGATTGCGGGGCATACCACCGGAACGACGCAGGCCGAGGCAGAGGGACAAAAGCAGTATCCCTGCCAGTGCCAGCCCGCCCTGAAAGAGCAGCTGCTGCCGGAAAAGGTCCCTGAGTGTGGCATCCAGATTGCGGGAAGGCATCCAGACCGCGATATGGCCCACGATGTGCTCGTCCCTGTCCGCGACGGGGGCCAGCAGCAGTTCCCCGTCCTTCAGGGAAAGGACAGCCTCTGTTCCCGTTTTCGGCAGGCGGTCGCTGATGTCCGGCAAAAGTGGGAAGCGCCCCCAGTGATGCAGGGCCATGCCCCGGGCATCCAGTACGGCCAGCGGCATGTCGGCAGCCTGGCCCACACTGGCCAGCAGACGGTCGATATTGTGGTAGGTCTCCAGCTTTTTGCCAAAGCGGATCCCTATGGCCATACGGCTTTTCAGGGCCGTGGCCGCCACACTGGCCGATGCCTGCGTCCCTTCCCGTGTGGCCGTGCGCAAGGAGGAATAGAGCAGGGCATCGTACAGCAGCAGGCTGCACAGGAGGATGGCGATCCATCCGGCCAGGATGCGGCCCAAGGGCGCGCGCTGGTCCATCGAAGAGCAAGGCATGGTCATGAGGATGTCCGGGGAGAGGCAGGTTGGGCCACGCTCGCACTGTGCGTGCGGCAGAAGGCCAGCATGGTGATGTCGTCGGATTGGGGCTCTTCTCCCCGGAAGCGGACAAGCTCCGAGAAAATGAGCGTCAGCAGTTCCCTGGGCGAGGCCCCGCGATGGGCGGCCAGGAAATCCTGCAACCGGGCCTCACCGTACAGTTCCTTGTCGCCGTTCATGGCTTCGGTCACCCCGTCGGTAAAGAGCAGGCAGGTCTCCTGTTCCTTGAGGGTATCCGTGAACAGCGTGTATTCCATGTCCGGGATGACGCCCACCAGCGGGCCGCTCAGCTTGTCCAGCATGCGGGGCGGGGCGTCCGAGGCCGCATCGATGATGTAGGGCGGGCAATGCCCGCCGTTGGCGTAGCTCAGTTCACCGCTTTGGGGGTCATACAGGGCCAGGAAGAGGGTCACGAACATGTTGCCCGGGTTGTGGGCCTCGAGCATGGCGTTGACCTGCGACATGGCGGCCGCCGGATCGAGCCCGGAGACGAGGGCGTAGCGCACGAGCGTGACGGTCATGGACATGAACAGGGCCGCCGGGACACCTTTGCCGGACACGTCTCCCAGGACAAGGGCCCGCCGCCCGTCGCTGGTGACGAAAAAGTCGTACATGTCGCCGCCCACTTCCTTGGCGGGATCCAGAAAGGCCGAGGCCCGGAAACCGCACACTTCGGGAGCTCCGTCCGGGGGCGGGAGGATGCCCATCTGGATCTCGCGTGCGGCGGAGAGCTCGCCCTCCATGCGTTCCTTGCTGGCGGTGGCCTCCATCAGATTGCGGATGTTGGTGGTAAGGGCCCCGCCCAGATGGGCATAGGCCCGGGCCAGCTGGCCCAGCTCGTCGCGACGTTCCAGCGGCAGCCCCTGGCTGAGGAGGGGCTCGAGCCGGTCAAGGGCATCGGGGGCGGCAAAATCCACTTCGGCCAGCTGACGGGTCTTGCGGGTCAGCAGTTTCAGGGGACGCAGCGTCCTGATGAGCATGAGCAGGGCCGCCAGAGCCACCAGCAGCATGATGGGCAGGCTCACGGCCAGCAGGCTGGCCAGCAGGCTGTCGGAAGGCTCCCGTATCTCGTCCAGGGGGGCCGTCAGGGCCACATACCAGCCAAAGGCCCGGATGCTGCCCAGCAGGCAGAGCATATCGCCCTGTGCCGACGGCAGGATGACCTTGGCCATGCCCGTCTGGCGGGCTTCTGCCCGGGCCGCGTCGAGGCCGTCAGGAAGAAGACCGTCACCACTGGAGACCAGGATATGCCCGTCACCGTCCAGCAGCGCCACGAGCCCGCCGGGATAAAGGGACATCTCCCTGAATTTTTCCCGCGTGTCCTCCAGCAGTTGCGTCTGGGCCCGGACAGCCATCTTTTCCAGATCGTCCAGGGGGATCATGGAGACCAGGATCTCCCGTGACGGCCTGTGGCCGTCCAAAGGCAGGAAATAGGTCAGCACGGGGCGATAGGTGCCGGAGGGGACCATGCGGCCTTCGTTGGTGGCCACGAGGCGGGGCAGGTCAAAAACGGCAAAATCACCATCCCGGGACAACTGTTTGAGCAGGCGCTGCACGGGCCGCTGTTTGGCATCCCGCAGACTGGACGACAGGCCCAGAAGACTCGTCTGGCCGCTACGGAGTTTTTCCGTATCCAGGATCTCCATGCGGATACTGTCGACGTCATCCACCAGAGCGATGCTGGCGGCGTCCATGGCGGACAGCAGGGGTTGCAGGACGAGGTGGGCCTGCCCGCTGCCCGCGGGACGTTGCGGGGCCAGGGCCCGCAGCAGTGCCTGGACGCGGGCGGAGGTGTCCCGCAGCTGCGCCTTGCGCAGGAGCACGGAGCGCACCTTGGCCGCCAGATGGTTGAGGGTGGCCGTATTGAGCCGTTCCTCTTCCACCAGCAGCAGGGTGGCGAAATTTTTTTCTTCCATCCCGATCATGGTCTCCCCGACCCGCTGCCAGGTCAGGTAGAGGACCAGCGCGACGGTGAGGGCCACGGAACAGACCACCAGCAGGGCCAGCCGCAATCTCAGGCTTGCGTTCATGCCTCCTCCCCGTCATGGCCGTGGGCCGTCTTGTCGAGGCGCAGCAGCTTTTTGCGCAGGCCTTCCCGGGTGATGCCGAGCAGTTCCGCCGCCCGGCTCTTGTTGCCCTGGCAGGCGTCGAGGGCCCGCTGTACCAGCAGGCGCTCCGCCTGTTCCAGATTGAATGTCGTCCGGATGTCCGGCAGCGGTTCCCGGGGGGCGGTGGCGCTTGTCTTTATGCAGCCGTGGCGCGCCAGGGCGGCCAGCAGTTTGGGAGAAAGATCCGACGGACGGATGACCGTATCCACGGTAAGGGCCGCTGCCCGTTCCATCTCGTTGCTCAGTTCGCGCACATTGCCGGGCCAGTCGTAGGCCAGCAGGCACTGCTGGGTGGCCGGGGCCAGGGGCAGGGCAGCGCGTTCCATATTGTGCGCATGCTGGGCCAGCAGATGCCGGGCCAGCAGCAGGATGTCGTCGCCCCGTTCGCGCAGGGGAGGGAGCGTCAGCTCGGCCACATTGAGGCGGTAGTACAGGTCTTCCCGGAAGCGCCCCCGGGCCACGGCCTGCCGCAGGTCCACATTGGTGGCCGCGATGACCTTGATGTCCACGGGCACGGGCCGGGCGCTGCCCACGCGCAGGACTTCCCGTTCCTCGAGCACGCGCAGCAGTTTGGCCTGATTGGGCAGGGACATGTCCGCCAGTTCGTCAAGGAAGAGCGTCCCGCCCGAAGCTTCTTCCACCAGGCCGCGGCGGGCGCTGACGCCGGTGGCCACGCCCTTTTCGATGCCGAACATCTCGCTTTCGAACAGGGAGTCGGGGATGGCCGTACAGTTGACGGCCACGAAGGGGGCATCACGCCTGGGGGAGTGGTAATGGATGGTCTTGGCGAAGATCTCCTTGCCCGTGCCGGAAGGCCCCAGGATCAGAGTGTTGATGGGCCGCCGGGCGATGGCCAGGGCCTGGGCCACCACCTGGCGCATGGCCGGGCAGCGACCGATGATGCGGCGGACGTTGTACTCCTTTTGCAGGGTCTCCACCACCTGCCGGTTCTCCTCGTGCAGGCGCAGACGGCTTTTTCCCAGCTCCTGCGAAAGCTGTTCCACCTTTTCCAGCAGTTCCGCCCGGTGGAATTCACGGGCTTCCACCTTGACGATCATCATGCCGAAGGCCTCGGCCAGACGTTCCAGCTCCGGCGAGGAGCTGCCTTCCCGGGTCAGGGCGAACAGGGCATCCTCGTCCGCGGGACGACCCCAGGCAAGGTCGTCGCACAGGCGTATCAGCAGGGCAAGGGTTCGGGCGTTCTTTTCGTGCATGGCTTATCCTTGGCGCAGGGATTGCACCCAGCGCAGCACTTCCGCCACGGGGCCGATGAGGTCCTGGGGGATATAGGCGTTTTCCGTGCCTTGCTCGTACAGGCTGCGTGCCAGCGGCACGTTGCGCATGATGGGGATGCCCTCTTCCCGGGCGGTCTCGATCATGCGCTGGGCCAGCACGCCCTGGCCCTTGGCCAGGATGACGGGCAGGGGGGTCCTGTCTTTTTCATAGTCCAGAGCCACGGCAAAATGGGTGGGGTTGGTCACAAGCACCTTCGCTTTCCTGACGTTGGCGATCTGGTTCTGGGCGATCATCTCCTGGTGCAGCTGCTTGCGCTTGCCCTTGATGAGCGGATCGCCCTCGCTTTCCTTGAATTCCCGTTTGACTTCTTCCTTGCTCATCATGTGCTGCTTGTTGAACTGCCACTTCTGGAAGCACCAGTCCGCGGCGGCGATGACGCAGAACACGCCCGCCGAAACAAGGACAAGGTCACCGCAAACGGAACCGAGAAGGCGCCACATGTCGCCGATGTCACCCTGCGGGATGCGGAACAGCTGCGGCATGTAGTCGGAAAAAATGATGTACACATTGATGCCCAGGATCAGCACCTTGATGATGTTCTTGAGAAACTCCACCAGATTCTTGAGGGAAAAGACCTGCTTGAACCATTTGTTCATGCTCAGGTTTTCCAGTTTGGGCATGGCGGCCTGTACGGAAAACAGCACCCCCACCTGCATCATGTTGGCACAAAGGGCCACGACCATGACCATGCCGATGAGCGGCAGGGCCACACGCAGGGCGCAGAGCAGGGTGGACGTGACGGCCAGGGGCAGGGCCTCCTCGAACGGCCTGTCCATGAGCAGCATGGGGGCCTCGCCCATGGCCAGCAAGGTATTGAGCATGTCGGAAGACATGGCCAGCAGATAGACGGCCACCGCCATGACGGTCAGGGCCGAAGGCACGTCCTGGCTTTTGGCGACCTGCCCTTTTTCCCGGGACTCCCGCAGGCGTTTTGGGGTCGGTTGTTCTGTTTTTTCGCTGCTCATAGGCTCAAAGTCTCCCGCGCTCCGCATCTGCCGTCATGGCCTGCGGGCATGGCGGCATCATTCCCCTCCCGGCAGGAGATTATTCAGCTTGAGGATGGATTCCCGTGTAAAATCAAAAAGTTCTGGTGCATGCGACAGCAGCAGTCCAAAATAGAAGCACAGCAGGAAAGCCGCGATGCCGCACTTGATGGGCATGGCCAGCACATACACGTTGAGCTGGGACGCAAAACGGTTGATCAGGCCCAGGGCCACGTCGGTCAAAAGACAGGCTGCCGCGATGGGCCCGGCCAGCAGCAGCATGTGCCCCATGAGCCAGCCGACCTTTTCCGCAAAATACAGGGGCGCTCCCTGGGGCACATCCAGGGGCAGGAGCTGCGTCACCGGCCAGATGCCGTAACTGGCGTACACCAGCCCCACGAAGGCCAGGAACGCCCCGGAAGTATAAAAGATGTAGACCAGGCTCTGGAACAGCAGCTGGCCCAAAGGGCTGCTCTGGTCGCCGGAAAGGATGTCCGTTCCTTCAGCCATGCTGGCCCCGCGCTGGTTGTCCATGAAAAATCCGGCACTTTGCACGGTCCAGAAGACGATGCCCGCAAGAAAGCCGATCATCAGGCCGAGCACAGCCTCCTTGAGCAGGAGCAGGGCCAGCTTGCCGCCCACCGCCAGGGAGAGCGCTGCGGAAAGCGTGATCTCGTCGGTCAGGTGGCTGACGATGACGGGATGCAGGGGCAGGTACAGGGCCAGCACCAGCAGCAGACGTATCTGGCCCATCACCACCGCAGAGCCCAGGAAGGGCGCCACCGTGACCAGGGCGAAGAGCCGCGGCGTGCCCAGCAGCAAGGCCGTGAGGTGCCCGTAGACCCCGAGTTCCTGCAAAAATTGCGAAAAATCCATGCGTGTCCTGTCCGTGGCGTATCCTGGGGGCACCCCTTCCGTCAGCCGTATCCGGGCCTGCCGTTCAGAGCAGGTAGAAGCGGTTGAAGATGTCCTCGCTGTACCGCAATATCTCGCCGCTCAGCCATTTGCCCATAAGGAAGAGCGTCAGGCCCACGGCCAGCAGCTTGACGCCGAAGGCCAGGGTCTGTTCCTGCAGCTGGGTGATGGCCTGGATGAGGCTGAGCACGATGCCCACCACCGAAGCCACGATGATGGGCGGCAGGGACAGGATCATGACCAGGTACAGGGCCTTGACGGCGTAATCGATGGCAAGTTCCATGCCTAGCTCCTAGAGGCGGATCCGGTTCATGGGCTGGACGCTGATCTCGGGGGTGAGCTCCTGGTAGGAGACCACTGGCAGGCGGTAATGCTCCCCTTCGATAAGGCGGCGCACATAGCGCCGGATGTCCATGCTGGCCAGAAGGACGGGCATCTGGACATGCTTGCGGTAATCGCCCGCCGCTGCTCCCACGGCCGCGATGAAGCGGCGCGAGGTGTCGGGATCCAGCGCCAGGAAGGCCCCGGCCGATGTCTGGCGGATGGCCTTGCGGATGGTCTCTTCCACCGAGGGATCCATAAGGATGGCCGGCAGCATGTTCTGGCCCCGTGAATACATGTAGCTGATCTGGCGCTTGAGGGCCCCGCGCACGTATTCGGTCAGCATGACGGTATCTTTTTCCTTGGGGCTCCATTCGATGATGGCCTCGAGAATGTTCCGCAGGTCGCGGATGGAGACCTGTTCCTGGGCCAGACGCTGGAAGATCTCCGCGATGCGCTGCACGGGCAGCAGACGGGTGGCCTCGCGCACTAGGTCCGGGGCGCGTTCTTCCATGCGGTCCAGCAGGTATTTTGTCTCCTGCATGCCGATGAAGCTGGAGGCATGCCGTGCCAGGATCAGGGAAAGGTGATAGGCCAGGATGCGCGAGTGGGTCATACAGGAGAGTCCGGCCTGCTCCAGCAGGGCCTGTTTTTCCGCCGGGATCCACAGGCTTTCCACATCGGGCAGGAAGTTCTCTCCGCGCCGTACGTCCAGGCCGAGCATGCGCAGGGTGTCCTCGCTTTCGCGCGCCAGCACCATGCCCTGTTCCAGATGTCCGCGCGACATGGGGATCTCGTTGACCTGGAGCTCGTAGGTCAGGCCCGACAGGGACGAGGAAACGCGCAGGTTGATGCCCGGGAAGGGCACGCCAAGGTCGAAATACAGCGCACGGCGCAGTGCGGAGAGCTCGTCGTTGAGGTTGTCGTAGTCCAGGGATGCCGCCAGGCCCTCCGAAATGTCGAGGATGATGGGGACCGTGGGGGCAAAGTCGTCCTGGGGACCGGAGGGCCGCCCCTTGCGTTCCTTGCGGGTGGCGGACTTGAGGGACTGGTTGAGCTCCTTGCGGGCATCCCGGGGCGCGGGGGCGGAACGTATCCTGTCCAGGATGTAGCCGAGCCCGGCGATGGCGAAGGCCAGGGCGAACAGCTGCGGCTTGGGAAAACCGGGGATGAGGGCGAACAGGAAGATCAGCCCGCCCGCCATGAGCAGGGCCTTGGGCTGGGCGAAGAACTGGCCGCCGATCTGCGCGCCCACATCTTCCTGGGTATCGCCGGAACGGGTGATGAGGATACCGGCCGAGATGGCGATGATGAGCGAGGGGATCTGGGAGACGAGGCCGTCACCGATGGTCAGGATGCCGTAGATCTCCAGGGCTTCCCCGGCAGAGATGCCGTGCTGGGTGATGCCGATGACGGTACCGCCCACGATGTTCACCACGGCCACGATCATGCCGGCGATACTGTCGCCCTTGACGAACTTCATGGCGCCGTCCATGGCGCCGAACATCTTGCTTTCCTGGCTGATGACATCGCGGCGGCGCTGGGCCTCTTCCATGTCGATGACCCCGGCGCGCATGTCCGCGTCGATGGACATCTGTTTGCCGGGCATGGCGTCCAGGGTGAAGCGCGCGCCCACTTCGGCCACGCGTTCGGCACCCTTGGCGATGACCAAGAACTGCACGATGGTCAGGATCAGGAAGACCACGGCACCAACGACGAAATTACCGCCCAGGGCGAACTCGCCGAAGGTCTGGATGATCTCGCCGGCGTCGGCGTTGAGCAGGATCAGGCGGGTGGTGGTGATGTTCAGGCCCACGCGGAACAGCGTGGTGAACAGCAGCATGGTGGGGAAGGAGGAGAACTCCAGCGGTGTCCTGACATACATGGTCATCATCATGATGGCGAAGGACAGGGCTAGGTTGGCGCCGATGAGCGTGTCCACCAGGGCCGTGGGCAGGGGCATGATCATCAGGGCGATGACGGCCACCAGCAGGCCCACCAGGGCCAGGTCACTGTGGCGCGTGGTCAGGGAGACGATGTTGCGTGCGTCGGAGAACAGGCTCACAGGCGGCTTCCCCCTGCGGCAAGATAGGCATTGAGGGCATTGCGGGCCTCGTCGGGGCGCTGCGCCTGCCACAGGGCACGGGCCCTGAGCAGATGCAGCACGGCATCACGGGAGGCCAGCGGTCCGCCCGCCAGGACGAGGTCCAGCTGTTCCAGGGCGCGCTCGGGATCGTCCAGCTCCAGCCAGGCCACGGCAAGACAGCGCCGGGCCCAGAGGTCGGCGGGATCCAGGGCGAGCAGGGCCAGGGCCAGCTTGCGGGCACGCTGGAACTGCCCCATGCGCAGAAAAAGATGGCCCAGCACCTGCAGGGCACGGCCCTGGCCGGTGGTGAGCGGGGAGGTGGCCTCCGCCATGCTAGCCTCCTACCATCAGGCCGGTATAGGCCCGGAGCAATTCGGTGTTCTCCAGCAGCGGCGCCAGCTCGTCACGCACGAAAGCCCGCACGGCGGGCTTGTCGCTGTCCCTGAGGGCCGTCAGGGCGCCCTGCAGCTCCATATGGAAAAGTTCGGGCTGGAGGAGGGAGCCGTCGCCCACGGGCGGACAAAGGGCCGCCTCCAGCTGCTGGGCTGCCTTGCGGCTGTTGTACAGCTCATCCAGACCGGCTTCACGCATGGCGCTGGAGGCCAGCGGACGGGCATCAGGCAGGTGCCCCGCCGTCCCGGGGTCCATGATGTTCTGTATCCCCAGTCCGGGATCCAGCAGGTTGATGGAGGATGTTGCCATGATCAGGCTCCCTGTAGATGGTTCATGACGCGGGCCAGCTCCATGACGGCCTCTTCCAGCAGGGCGGCCGTGGTCTGCCGTTCGGGCAGACGGGTCAGGAGGATCAGGGTATCTCCTTTCATGCCGGCGGTCAGGGAAAAAGCGTGTGCATGCCGGTAATGGCACAGGGCCAGGGCCCGTTCGGGCAACGTGCTGTCATGCGGGGGGAAGGGGCGGGCCAGATAGACCAGCAGCTCTTCCTGGCCATGCCGTTGCTGCTTTTCGAAATACAGGCGCCCCATGCCGCTGACATCAAGAGCCACCAGCCCCTGCGGTGAAAAGGCCAGTCCGGGCAGGCCCATGCGCATGCCGAAAGCGTTCAGTTCGTGGTCCAGCATAAGATCTCCGCGTATGTCTTGGACAAAGGCTTATCCCTGTTCCGCCAGCCAGGCGTCTTCCTCGGCGATGGCGGCGTCCACGGCATCCTGGACGGCATCCAGCACCTTCATGCGGCCCTCGTTGCCGTCGAACAGGGACGGGGCGAAGGAACGCGTAGTGTTGAGCAGCTCCTGAAGGAAAAGCACCTTGTGCTCGATGTCCGGGGCACCGGCTTCCTCGGCCAGGCGGCTGATGCGGCTGCCGCTGATGTAGCGCTCCTTGCGCAGGTCCAGCACCTTGCCCAGCAGGGCCATATCGTCCAGAGGACAGTGCCGGATCCCGTGGATGCTGCTCCAGCGTTCCAGCAGGCGGGCGCACAGGCTGCGGGCGCTTTGCAGCTGCCGCAGCTCGCCCAGGCTGCCGTTGACGTGCTCCAGATGGCTGGTCTCCATACTGGGCACGTCGGCCGCAAGGTCGCTGGCCAGTGCCTTGTAGAGGAAGTCCAGCGCGGCTTCAAAATTATTGCCGTACGTCTTCTGGATATGGTCGTAGAGGCTGTTGACGTCTTCAAAATGACGGACGGTTTCCCGATAAAAGCTCCCCAGCGCGCCGGCATCGCCCAGTCCTTCAAATCCCCGGGCATTGAGCGCGCCGTTGATCCCGGCCCGTATGGCGGGGCCTTCCGTGCGTTCCAGCTCTTCCAGAGCTTCGTTCAGGACACGCAGAGTCTCCGGCGAGGTGTCGGGGGTGGCGGACAGCTCTTCCTGGATGTCCTTGAGGGCGGCCCATGCCTCGGAGGGGTCGGGAAAGAAACGGCGCAGCTGGCGCAGGGCTTCTTCCTTTTCGGTCCGGGAGTCCAGAAATCCCTTGAGATCCCTTGTCTTCTGGACCTCGCGGGCTTCACGCATCATCTCCTGGTACTTCTTGATGCGTTCCTCCATGGCCTCGTTGATCTCGTCCCGCTCCTTGCGTTCCTCCAGTTCGAAATCGTCCGTGGTATCCACTGCAAAGGTCAGTTCTTCGGCAGCCTCGGCCAGCAGGGAAAGGGGAGATTCCACCACGGTGGCCGTATTGCCGAACAGCGAGCCTGTGGCTGCGGAGGATGCCGTCGTATTGCGGGACGTGGGCTGCACCTGGGAGTGCTGAATGGAAAAATCGATGCTCATGACGAACTGCGCCTCCCGATCCCGTAAAAAAATGTTGGCAACACGATATGCGATATGCCAGAATCATGCCACATATTTCTGGTAGCACGAGCCTGTGGCAACAGCAAGGGTACTCCCTGCGGGATCTGGCGTCCTGTTCGTAAAAAAGTCCTGTCCGGGAGAGTGTTGCGGGAATTTTGTTGTTTATCGGAGAAAGTGAAGTATCAAAAAAGTTGGCAATCGGGCGCTTTGTTGGGCATTTTTGATGCGTTTTTAGCCAAATACAAGCATGGCACGCTTTATGCTTTGCCAATTGCAACCGCACTCAAAAGGAGATTTGTTATGTCGTTTACGGAACAGGATATGAAGAAGCAGATGGAAGATTTCGCCGCCCTCCGTGAAGAGTTTTCCCGTCTGGAAAGCCAGGAAAAAGCCATGCGCAAGCAGCTCGGCCTGCCGGAACAGGGAAAGACGGATCCGGCTTCCCTGACCCCCGAACTGCGTAAAATGGCCGAAGAAGCCGAGGCCGAAGCCCGTCGTGCCGGTGAAGCCCGTGCCGCCCAGGCCCGCACCGCTGCTAGGCCGGCCGCTGCCGGCGGCATCCCCGGAGGCGGCCGCCGGAATATCGTCCGCCTGTAGGCGGACGGGCAGCAGGCTTCACGCCGTCTGTGCCGAATGTTGATTTTCTTCTTTTCCAACAGGGTATCATAATTAAGGAGTATATATGAGTCAGGTCGATTTCAATAATGTCTCTGCCACCTCTTCCCTTGGCGAGCTGGGCCCCACCACGAGCCTGCAGCTGATGTTCGCCAAGCTGCAGCTGGAACTGGCCGGGACCGCCAAGACCCAGGCCATGAACAAGATGGACGCCATCGCCAAGGCGCAGGACGAGCAGAAGCTGGTCTCCCAGCTGCTCAACGAGGCCCGGCAGGCCCAGGCCGACGGTAACAGCGGTACGGGAGTGGGCAAGACCAGCATCAACGGCGTCACGGTCACAGGCAAGGACTGCTATCCCATGTCCCAGGAAATGGTGGATTATATGGATGCCCACAAACTGGCATACCCCAACGGCGACGGGGACTATATCCTCGGCAAGGACGAGTGGGACGTGGTCATCACGTCGCTGGAAAGCCGTCTGGAAGAGCTGGGCACCGGCACCCAGCAGGAGATGGTCTACGTCCAGGACTACATGGGCCAGTACAACTCCTATCTGCAGGGCGCCAACACCCAGATCGCCAACTCCAACCAGACCCTCACCAGTCTGGCCCGTGGCCAGTAGCCGTCAGACAGGCAGACGGCATCCACCCCAAGGAGCGAGTATGAGTCAGATCACCGAACAGGAAAAAGACATCCAGTCCGCCCTGCTGGACATGGCCAGGGCGGCGGGGTTCACGGAAAAGGAATTCCACACCATCCAGGCCGCCCTGGAAAAGGGGGCCACCCTGGCCGATGTGTTCAACATCAGCAAGGATACTCTGGAATCCGGCTATGCCTATGCCTACAATCTGTACAAGGCGGGCAACTACAAGGATGCCGAAAGCATGTTCCGCGGCCTGTGCATGTATGATGGCGACGATCCCCGTTACTGGATGGGTCTGGCCGGTTGTCTGCAGGCCCGGGAAGCCTGGCAGCAGGCCATCGATACCTACGGCATGGCCGGTGTGGCCGGCGGCCTCAAGGATCCCGCGCCGTTCTACTATGGCGGCCTGTGCTATCTGAAGCTGGGGGATGGCGAGAACGCGGCGGCTTCCTTCCGCGCCGCTCTGGGCTTGGGCGATGCCTCCATCCCCGCGCACAAGGCCGTCCATGACCGTATCCGTGCCCTGCTTGCCACGCTGTCCCAGTCCAAGGAGTGATGCTATGAGTATGGTTCAGGGAACACAGTCCGGGACGCCCGCGGCCGATCTGAGCGCACTGCTGCAACTGGCGGCGACCCAGCAAGGTTCGACCAAGGCCCTGGATGTCAAGGATCTGGAAGAGAGCCTCAACGCACTGCGCTCCTTCCTGGCTGCAGGCGGTGATTCGCTGCTGCCGGATCTTGAAGAGCCGTCCTCGAAGAGCAGCACCACGGTCTCGCTGTCCGGCCTGACCATGAGCGGCCTTTCTCTGGAGACCCTGCTGGATGCTGTGGGCTTCGAGCAGCGCCGTACCGAGACCAAGGCCGGTATGGCCTCGCTGGAGGCCCGCGCCCAGGAACGCGCCATGGCCAACGACGAAAAACTCAAGTCCATCCAGGAGCAGCTGGAAAAGGCCAAGAGCCAGAGTTTTCTGGATGGCCTGCTCAAGGCGTTCAAGTATATCGGTATGGCACTGGCGGCCATCGGCTCCGTGGCCATGATCGCCGCCGGTGCGGTAGGCCTGGCGGCCGGAGGTTCCGGTGCGGCGCTCATCGCCGTCGGCGTCGCGAGCCTGGCGCTGCTGACCAGCTCCATCACGGAGGAGGCCTCGGGCGGCAAGGCCGGCTTCAGTCCGGCATTCATCATAGGCAAGATCATGGAGGCGTGCGGCGCCAGCGATACGGCGATCCAGTGGACGAAGTTCGCCGTGGATCTCGCCACCACCATCGTCCTGGCGGCGTGCACGTTCGGTGCCGGGGCGGCAGGCGCGGCCGGTAAGGCGGCCCAGACCATCCAGAAGGCGGCCTCCTGGACGGCCCGTGTGGCCACCATGGCCGGTGGAGCGAACACCATCGCCCAGTCGGCCACTACCATCGCTTCCGCCTCCAACGAGAAGGATATCAGCTTCTTGCAGGCCCAGCAGAAGCGTCTCCAGGCCATCCTGGAGCGCATCGCCATGGCCAATGAACTGGACGTGGAGCACCTCAAGCAGATGATGCAGCGCTCCGAACAGACGCTCCAGACCGTGTCGGACATCGTCCAGGAAAGTGTGCAGGCCAATGTGGCCATCCTCAGCGGCAATCCGGCCATGGCCTGATGCCTGAAAAGGGAGATAGTATGGACACCATCATCACGAATGCAGCGGGATACAGCTCCGTCGAGTATAGCAGGCTGCTGGAGCAGGCCCAGGCGAAGGGTGTCAGCGCCGCCAAGGTCGATGAGGCCCTGATCAATGCCATCCAGGCCGGCAAGGACTTTACCGCGGCCGTCAAGGACGTGCGGAGCCAACTGCCCGACCTTGCGTCGCCCGGAGATAATTCGGGGGACCTGTCCGGTTGGGTGGCCCTGCCCAGCCCCGCTGCCATGTTCGCTTCCGTGATCCTTAAGGATGCGGCAGAGCAGCGGCGCACCAACCGCAGCATCATCCAGGCGCAGGGATTGCAGATCGTCGACCTGATGGAACAGCAGGCTGACAAGATCGAGACGGGGGCCATCCAGAAGTTCGCCTGCGCCGTGACCGGGGCCGTGGTGAACATGGCGGCCGGTGGAGCCAGCCTGGGGGTGGCTGCCGCCGGTGTGGGCAGATCCTCGAGCGGCGGACTGAACATGCGCGCCGGCAATGCCGCGGACGGACAGCTCACGGCCGCAGTTGCGCAGTCGTTCAATACCATGCTTTCTTCGGCCGGAAGCATGTTCACGGCGGGCGGGGAGTTCGGCCAGAGCATGCAGTCTGCCGAGGCCAAGCGTCTGGAAGCCCAGCAGGAGCAGATCCGCACTATGATGGAGCAGACCAAGCAGACCAACGAGGCGCTCAAGGACCTGGTCTCCAAGTCTCTGGACTTCATGAACTCCATGCAGGCCAACATGAACCAGACGCGCACCAAGATCCTGGGATGATCCGGCAGCGCCCGTAAGGGCGCGCCGGTCCGGAAGAAAAGGTTTGACGATGACGCTTGTTTTTGCGTACCGTTGAACTGTGTTTGGACATGAAAGACGTATGCAGGACTGCCTATGGTTTCGCTGGATGACAAGGTCCGTGCCCTTGCGGTGACGGCCGGTTGGAAGTCCCCCCGTCCGGGACAGGACGGTTCATACAGCTTTCGGCTGGAGGATGGCCTTGACCTGAAAGTCTTTTCTCCCGACGGGCGCTTGTGTTTCCTTCTGGCTGACCTGCACGCCCTGCCGGAGCCGGGACATGGACGGGACAGTCTGCTCCGCAAAGTGGCAGGCCAGCAGGCCGGCATCTGCCGCGAGCGCGCCTCGGTCGTGGCCCTTGAACGGCAGGAAGATGCGGCTGCCCGGGGCCTGGACGGGGAGCGCCTGATATTGCAATCCCGGGTGCCTGTGGACGTACCCCAGCAAGAGTTCGACGATGCTGTCCGGGATTTCCTCAATGACCTCGCCTGGTGGAAAAAAAGCCTGGGGGACTCGCCGCGTGAGGAGTTGCCTCCCATGTTCTCCATGTCGGGTACGTTTTTCGGAGGCGTCTATTGAAGCGCCTTGTAGCTGTCTGCCTGTGCTGGATCTTCTGCTGCCTTCTGGCGACAGAAGGTCTTTGCGCGTCTTCCCGCAGCGCCTTCCCGTTCCGGGCGGCGTTCTCTCATTATGCGGACAATGAAAATATCT
>ENA-UEPJ01001767-UEPJ01001767.1-human-gut-metagenome-genome-assembly--contig:-NODE-1767-length-24700-cov-8.305852_pt1 | contig 24700 bp, 14 predicted proteins | sample MGYA00242890_ERZ507896 | MGnify/ENA primary metagenome ERZ507896 (study PRJEB26167, sample SAMN06115508) | human gut metagenome | host: Homo sapiens | place: China:Qinghai | collected 2015-08-20... | reverse complement strand
GCTTTTGATCCGTAGACAATTAATATAAAAGAGGAAATTATGGAACATATTGTAAAGGAAATACTTGAGGGAAGTATAGCCCAGGAGATGGAGATCGAACCGGGAGATAATATTCTGGCGGTCAATGACCATCCTATAGAGGATATATTTGACTATCAGTATCTCATAAATGACGAATATATAGAACTTCTCGTGAGGAAGTCTGACGGCGAGGAGTGGCTTCTGGAGATAGATAAGGATTATGACGAGGATCTAGGGATTGTTTTTGAAAATTCTCTGATGGATAATTACAAGTCCTGCTATAACAAGTGCATATTCTGCTTTATCGATCAGAACCCGAAAGGTATGAGAGACACTATATATTTCAAGGACGATGATTCCAGACTGTCATTTCTTCAGGGAAATTATATTACCCTTACTAATATGAAGGAAAAGGATATTGACAGAATAATCAATTATCACCTTGCTCCGATAAATATATCAGTGCACACTACCAATCCCAAGCTGCGCTGCAGTATGCTGAACAACAGATTTGCCGGTGCCATACTTGACTATATAAGGAAATTTTATGAAGCTGGTATTCCTATGAATGGACAGATAGTTCTGTGCAAGGGGATAAATGACGGGGAGGAATTGTGGCGTACGATCTCTGATCTTATGGAGTTTGTTCCTGTTATGGAGAGTTTGTCCGTGGTCCCTGTCGGTTTGTCAGATTACAGAGATGGCTTGTTCCATCTTGAACCGTTCAACAGAGAGGACGCCTGCGAGGTTATTGATATAATAGAACATTTTCAGAAAAAGGCATTTGAAAAGCATGGCACACATTTTGTCCAGGCAAGTGATGAATGGTATATAAATGCCGGCAGGGATTTCCCTGAGGCTGACAGGTATGATGGCTTTATCCAGCTTGAAAATGGTGTGGGCATGGTGAGACTGCTCATGGATGAGTTTGATGAAGAGTGGAGCTGCGTAGAGGGCGATGACAGAGAGTATGAGGTGTCCATGGTTACTGGAGTGCTCGTATATGATTCCATAAAGCTCCTTGCTAACAGAATCCCTGAGAAGTTTCCTAATGTGAAGGTGCATCTGTATAAGATCATTAATGATTTTTTTGGACACAGAATAACCGTGACAGGATTGCTTACGGGTGGAGATATAAGAAAGCAGCTCACAGGAAAGCCTCTTGGGCAGCGGCTTATACTGCCTTCCAATACTCTTATGGCGGATGAGCCAAAATTCCTTGATGATGTGACGCTTGCAGAGCTCACAGATGCTTTACAAGTCGATGTTTGTATTGTAGAATCAAGTGGTGCTGATTTTATTCATGCAGTAATTGGCGATGATATGTAATTAATTATATATGGAGGAAGATAGAATGAGTAAACCTATAGTTGCCATAGTGGGCAGACCAAATGTAGGTAAATCAACTCTGTTCAATGTGCTTGCCGGAGAAAAGATATCCATAGTTCAGGATACACCGGGAGTTACGCGAGACAGAATTTATGCCGATATCAACTGGCTGGATTACAATTTCACTCTGATAGACACAGGAGGAATTGAGCCGGAGTCAGACAATATTATACTTAAGAGCATGAGAGAACAGGCAGAGATAGCCATAGAGACAGCGGACGTCATCCTGTTCATGACGGATGTCAGACAGGGAATGGTTGATGATGATGTCAAGGTTGCCGATATGCTCAGAAGATCCAAGAAACCTATAGTTCTCGTTGTCAACAAGGTAGACAGCTTTGAAAAGTTCATGCCGGATGTGTATGAGTTCTATAATCTTGGACTTGGAGATCCACATCCTATATCAGGTTCATCCAGACTTGGAATAGGAGATATGCTCGATGAGGTGGTATCACACTTCAATGAGTCTGCAAAGGATGACACGGAGGATGAGAGACCTAGAATCGCCATCATAGGAAAGCCAAACGTAGGAAAATCTTCTATAATTAATAAGCTTCTCGGTGAGGACAGGGTTATTGTATCAGATATAGCCGGAACCACAAGAGATGCCGTGGATACAGAGATCGTCAGAAATGGCAGAGAATATGTATTCATAGACACAGCGGGACTCAGACGAAAGAGCAAGATTAAAGAGGATATAGAGAGATACAGTATCATAAGAACAGTATCAGCGGTTGAGAGATGTAATGTTGCAGTCCTCGTAATAGACGCAACGGAGGGAATAACCGATCAGGATGCCAAGATCGCGGGAATCGCACATGATCGTGGCAAGGGAATGATAATAGCTGTGAACAAATGGGATGCCATCGAGAAGAATGACAAGACCATATATAAGTTTACAGAGGAGATCAGAAACAAGCTTTCATACATGCCGTATGCGGAACTGCTCTTCATATCAGCCCAGACCGGACAGAGACTTCCAAAGCTGTTCGAGACCATAGATGCTGTTATAGAGAATCATTCACTCCGCATAGCTACTGGTGTTCTGAATGAGATTATGAGTGAGGCGGTTGCTATGCAGCAGCCACCATCAGATAAGGGTAAGAGACTTAAGCTCTATTATATTACCCAGGTGTCAGTAAAACCTCCTACATTTGTCATATTTGTAAATGACAAGGAGCTTATGCATTTCTCATATACACGTTATATAGAGAACAGGATAAGAGAATCCTTTGGATTCAGAGGTACACCTCTAAAATTCATAATCAGGGAGAGGAAAGAGAAGTAGTCATGGAGATGTTGATTAGAGCTATATGTCTGGTTGGGGGCTATGGAGTAGGACTCATTCAGACAGCGTATATTTACGGCAGGATAAAAGGTGTTGATATAAGAAAGTATGGAAGTGGAAATGCGGGAACGACAAATGCACTGAGAGTTCTTGGAAAGAAAGCTGGACTGATAGTTTTCCTGGGGGATTTCCTCAAAGGAATAATCGCCTGCTCACTGACACATATCATACTTGGCCAGTTAGGTATAGGTGATGCATACATGTTCGTACTGTATACAGGACTTGGAGTTGTGCTTGGTCATAACTTCCCATTCTATATGCAGTTCAAGGGCGGCAAGGGAATTGCTGCCAGCGGCGGAATGATAGTAGGTCTGTGGGACTGGAGATTGGTAGTGATACTCCTTGCAGCGTTCGTTATAAGTGTTGTGATAACAAGATATGTATCGGTTGGATCACTTACGATCATGATCGGATTCTTCATATTATACACAGTATTTGCAATTCATGGAGATTATAATTTCACATCGAATGCCAAAATGATCGAAGGAATAATCATGGCGGGAATCATAGCCGGAATGGCCGTGATAAGACATTGGCAGAATATCAAGAGACTGATAGCGGGAACGGAGAATAAGTTGTCGTTTGGTTCTAAGAAGGCTTGATGGAAAGCGGAAGCGAATAGAGAGTTATTGAATCCCCTACTTACTGGATAAACCAGGAAGGAGGGGGTTTTTTTGTAGTGAGCAACGTTTTATAGATGTCTGGATAAAATAAAATCAGATAACATAATGAGTATACATAAAACTGAGATTATGGTTATGTGATATTTATACGCAGTGAAAAGTGTATTAAAAACCGTTGAATAGAATAATGTGAGTTTACATAACTGGACAAAAATCTAAAAATACAGTAAAAAATTGCAAAAACATCCATGTATTGTCACTATGGACTGGATTAAATGATGAAAAAAAGTTAAAATAGAAAAAGTGATTCAAGGATTGAAAAAAGAAATATAAATATTTTGGAGGTATTTTACGATGAAAATAGGTGTTCTTGGAGCAGGTGGATGGGGTTCTGCACTTGCTAATCTGCTGGCAGGAAATGGACACGAGGTTATAGTGTGGTCTATAGATGAGAGAGAGGTTGCCATGCTCAAGGAATTTCATGAGCAGAGAGACAGACTTCCGGGCGTTATACTTAACAACAGTATTGAATATACAACAGATGCGTCAAAGGCTGTTATCGGTCAGAAGATGATAGTGTGCGCAGTGCCTTCTCCGTTTGTCAGAAGCACAGCAAAGAGCATCGCTGACAAGGTGAGCGACGGACAGCTTATCGTGAATGTCAGCAAGGGAATAGAAGAGTCCACACTCAAGGCTCTCGTGGAGATCATTGAGGAAGAAATTCCACAGGCTAAGGTGGCTGTCCTTTCGGGTCCGTCACATGCAGAGGAAGTAGGCCGCGAAATACCTACAACGGTAGTTGCCGGTGCCCGTGATATAGAGATTGCAAAGACGATCCAGAACGCATTTATGAACGATTATTTCAGGGTATATACAAGCACTGATGTGACTGGTATTGAGCTGGGTGGTTCAGTGAAAAATGTAATAGCTCTGGCAGCCGGAATATCAGATGGACTTGGACTTGGCGACAACACGAAGGCTGCTCTTATGACCAGAGGAATGGCGGAGATCATGAGACTTGGACTTGCCATGGGCGCAGATGTCAAGACGCTGTCAGGACTTTCAGGAATGGGAGATCTTATAGTTACATGTACATCCAAGCACAGCCGTAACAGGAATGCCGGTTATCTCATCGGTCAGGGGAAGACCTATGAGGAGGCTATGGCGGAGGTCAAGATGGTTGTTGAGGGTGTTTATTCTGCCAAGGCAACACTGGCACTTGCCAGGGAGCATGGGGTTGAGATGCCTATCGTTGAAGCAGTCAATAACGTATTATTTAATGGCATGACGGCAAAAGAGGCTCTCACAGAGCTTCTCAACAGAGACAGAAAGAGTGAATTGTAATCGATTATATTTTATATGTTTGATATATTTCGATAGATTATGCTGCCGAAGAATAGTAGTACAAAATCACCTAATAATTAAACGATAAAGTAAATGTGAACAAAAAAGCAACAGAAAACTGTTCTTTTTGTTCACAAACTGTTTACAATTACCATGTGTTATGATAAATTTAAAGCAAGTTTGTAATTCGAAAAATAATTAGAAAAGAGGTATTACAATGGCAAAAACTACGAAAAAGCTTATAGCACTGCTGCTGGCGGTAGTTATGATAACTACGTTGATTTCGCCTTCTAATTATAGTTGGTCAAATGCGGCCGAGACGAGAGGAGGAGACGCATACGCCACGGCTACTGATTCGATAGCAATGCTGTCGAGTGCAGCAGTAACCGGAAATCTTGAAGATTATATTACTGGAGCTACGATTGCTGATAAAGCAGGTAATATATATGGTAGCAGTTCCAGACCGTCCACAACGCCGCTTCCTGTAGATCCAAATGATCCTACAAAAGCCGGTGTAGATATCCAGATGTCTATGGATATAGTGTTCCCGGAAGATGTTGTTAATAGCATATTGGAGTCTGGTGAAGATGCAACATTTACTTATACGATGCCGGATACCATAAAGTTTAATTCCGATATTCTGAATAAGGATATAACTGATGGAAGTGGTAACAAGATCGGTTCGTATTCAGTTGTGAACGGAGTCCTTACTGCGACTATCGATCATACAGCACTCAAGGGGGGAGCCCAGCTCAAGGCTTTCTTCAAGGCGTGGATCGATATGGATCTCACAAAGTACAATGAGAAAAACCAGGTCGAGAACAAATTCACAAGCACTGTGATTGTGACTGTGGATGTGGATTTCAAGCCTGATGTGGATGTGAAGAAGACCGCATCCGAGGGTAGAGTTACAGATCCTAAGGATGGATATGTATACTTTGACTATACCGTAGAAGTTTCATCCAATCATGGAAGTGCCAGTGAGGATCTGAACTTTAGTGATGTTATAGCCAACGACATAGCAGGTGTCACACCTGAAGTTACAGATATAAAGGTGATCAAGTCTGACAACACAGACTGCAGCTCGTCACTCACATATAACAGTAGTACCTCTACTATAGAAGGAACTCTTCCTGCACTCGGTGCAAAGGAGTCATATAAGATAACCTATACAGTAAAGAGTAAAGTCGATGATCTTTCTCAGGACGTGATCAATCTGAACCAGAGCAATATCGCGGAGGCTAAGAATTCAAAGGTTGATGATAAGGATCAGACCAACAAGGGCTACCAATATGTGAAGGACGGTGCCACAGATCTCAAGGTTACAAAATCCTCAGATGGTGTGAGCAATTATCCTGACGATCACAAGATAGTTTACAAGTACAAGGTTATAGTAAGTTCTGAGTATGGAAGCGATGGTGATATTACACTCGATGATATTCTTGCAAATGAACTTGACTCAAAACTTGGATCTGATGCCAAGAGAACAGTACAGAATGTTACATGCAAGCTCAAGGACAGCAATGGTCAGTACACAGATGTCACATCAAATGGATATGTGACTCCTGCGACAGGAACCATAGGAAACGGTGACACAGTTATAAAGGGAAATCTTCCGAAGCTTGACGCTAATTCACAGTATGAGATCACATACGAAGTTGTTGTCTCAGATATTGCCGATGACATCGGAATCATAAATGTACACAATAAGAATGGTGTAGACGTGTCAGATGATTCACATGACGAGCATACTGATAACGACAGCAGTACATGGTACAATGCCGGCAAGTCTACAGCATCCATAAGTAAGACCGGTTCACTGTCAGGTGACAAGTCAACCATAACATGGACAGTAACCGTGAATGCGGATAAGAAGAAGAATCTGACAGGAATGTCAGTATCGGATATACTCACAAAGAACGGAGCAGAGCTCACAGACGAAAAGACGTGCAGTGTATCCATAAATGACACAGCTGTGTCAACCACTATCAATCTTCCTGCAAGCTTTGTGGAAGAGAATGGTAAACTTTATTTGACGGATGGAACTTCAAGGGTTGAGGTGACAGAGAACAAATCCAAGATCGTGTTCATCTACACAACAGATTCATCCAAGCTTGATAAGCTGACTGATGTTTATAAGAATGTAGCGACAATAGAGAAGAACGGAGTTACGGACAGCGCCAAGGCGACTGTAGAGGTGGCCGGTGATTCAATAAAGAAGGAATTCGTATCAGAGACGGAGAACGATGATACATATACCCTTGCATGGAAGTCTACAATATCTGGCGTTGACAAGCTCAATGCGAATGATACATATACTGACTCTGTAACATATGATAATGGAGCACTTCCAAAGCATTACTTTACGGCAGATCAGATAAACGGACTTACAATAGCTGGCCTCACAGAGGAAGTTGACTACAAGGTAAAGGTAACATACGCTGACTTCTCAAATGTATGGGGGCCAAAGTTTGCAACTGTTGACAGCGTTGCAGATGTTCCAGCATCATCTGACAACTACATAATGGGATATACAATAGAATTCCTCAGAGATATAACAGGTACAGAGGAGAACCCGATAGATTATGTTATCACATATAATACGACAGTAAAGTCTGACAGCAAGTATACGGCAGTCAATAAGGGTACTCTTACTATTGATGGTTCATCCAAGACATCACAGGATTCACATCCTGTATCTGGAATACCCCAGGGTTCTATAGTAGAGAAGTACAGCTATACCAATGGCGCTGACGAGAAGGAGAGTATTGTCGGATATGACAAGGCCAACAATGTGTTCGTATATAAGGTAGTTCTCAACGGTGACTTTGCGTATGGAGATGGAGACAGACTTTCCTTTACAGATACATTACCTGAAGGGACGGTTCTTGACACTACGTATTTAAATAGCAGTATGTTGCCAGGTGGAAAAGGTGAAACGGCAGGTAATATACAGGGTATTTATTTTGTGACATATTATGGCTATGAGAACAGCAAGAACAATCCTGACATAGGTGCGTCTAATTTTATTAAGAATTATACAGTCTCGAATAACCATATCAGCTTTGATATTAGCTCACTTAAATTTTATAGCATTAATGCCAAGGTCGTTATGTACTATGCAGTCAAGGTCACAAAGGATATATCATCCGTTGTTGGTGGCAGTGACGTGGAATTCACCAACAATTGTTCGGCAACAGTTGTCAGAACCGACGGTTCAACTAAGACCAAGGATGACAGCGCAAAGGTTACTGTGACTGGACCGAATATTACCAAAACTGCAGGAAACTATGATAATGACACCAACAGTATTGAATATACTGTGTATATCAATGAGAAGGGTGAGGCTCTTGGCAATACAGGATCCATAACTGTAGTTGACAAGTATGACTACAGCAATGCGGATGCAGTAAAGAGAGTATTTATCAAGGATGGTTCGCTTAAGCTTCTGTACGCAGATACAGGCGCTGAAGTTCCGGCGGACAAATACAGCTATACATATGCAGATGATACGACAGCTAAGATGTCTACACTGACACTCACCATGCCGGATGAGACAAAGTTTATCCTGAAGTATACATATACTCTTGTATATACAGGTAAGCTTACAGCGGATGTTAAGAACAGCGTTGGTATTCTTGGATCTACAAGTTCGGCAGATTCGTCATCGACGGACACGAACATCAATGATCAGGATTCATCAATGGGAACTGATACAGAGCAGTTTAATCTTTCGATAATAAAAACTGACTCTATAATGACAGGAATCAAGCTTGCTGGTGCGAAGTTTGAGCTTTACAGATATGGTGATCCAAACAACAGTGCAGACACTAACTGGAATCTCATGGTACCTGGAAGCGATGAGGAAAGAGTAACTAACGAACAGGGAAGACTTACATTATCAAGTTTGTATTATAATTACTATTACAAGCTTATAGAGGTGGAAGCACCTGAGGGTTATGAGAAGCTCACAGATCCTATATACATATATGAGAACAATATCTCATCCAGCCTGACAGGACCGAAACCTGCTGAGGTGACAACTGATTCTATCTCAGACATAGTCCTTGACAGCAAAGGTTCACAGGATTATACACTGCCAGTAGATAACACTCCTGAGAACAGAAAGATAACTGTTAAAAAGGTATGGAAGGATGCCGCAGGTGGAACACTGAAGGATATTCCGGTTGACAGTATAACAGTTAAGATCTATGCATCAACTAATCCATCAAGTTACGACAAGAATACAGATCCTGTTGTAAAGACAATTACCTTAAATAGTGCAAATAAGTGGACAAGCGATGAGATAGAGCTTAAAGTAGCTGATGCAAATGGCAAATACCTCTACTACTTTGCAGAAGAGGATTTTGATAATGCTGATTACCAGGTCACAATAAGTAATAATGGAACAGCAACCGGAACGATCACCATCACGAACACCAACACAAAGGTGACAAATGAGACGATCGATATTCCTGTAACCAAGAAGTGGGATGACAGCGACAACATTCTGTCAGCAAGACCAAAGAGCATCAAAGTTACACTTGCCACAGAGGATGCGGCGGGCAATATAACAAAGATCGTTGACAAGACACTTACACTCAATGATTCAAATAACTGGAGTGGAACATTTACAGATCTTGATAAGAAGGATGCCGATGGTAATCTTATCAACTACACTGTAGATGAGGATGACGTAGAAGGATATACAAGCGATGTTCAGCTCACAAAGGATGAGAACGATGTAGTTACCGCTGCAACGATCACAAACAAGTTGAATGTTGGAAGCCTTGTTATCACGAAGTTCTTCAGCGGAGACCTCGATGATACAAAGCTCACAGATGCACAGAAGAAGCAGATCACATTTACAATATCAGGCCCTGAGGGATACAAGGGACCTACAATCGTAACATATGATCAGTTTTACTTAGGAAGCTACGTTATCAATAATGCTCCATATGGAAAATACACTGTAACAGAGACAAGTGCAGCGTTTGATGGATATGCACATAAAGTTACATATACTGTAGGTTCATCAACAGGCAATACGGCTGCGGATGTTGTTATTTCATCATCGTCATCATCACTTGTGACTGTGGCGAATGAATACAAGGCATTTATCACGGTAAGTGGAACCAAGGTTTGGGATGACAATAATAATCAGGATGGCAAGAGAGCTGAGGATATTAAAGTCCGTCTTATGAATGGAACGACTGAGGTCGCAAGTAAGACGGTTACCCCTGATGCGTCAGGTAACTGGGATTTCAGCTTTGCTGATCTTCCAAAGTACGATGATAACGGCAATGAGATAGCTTATACCGTTAAAGAGGATGCGGTTGCGGGTTATGATACCAAGATAACCGGCGACGTGAAGACTGGATTTGTCATCACCAACAGTCATACACCTGAGACAATTGATATCAGCGGAACAAAGACATGGAATGATGCAGATAACCAGGACGGAAAGAGAGCTTCTGAGATTACAGTAAGACTTCTTGCAAATGGCAATGAGGTTGCTTCAAAGAAGGTTTCAAAGAATGATAACTGGAAGTACAGTTTCACAGATCTTCCTAAGTATGACAACGGATCAGAGATCATGTATACAATAACAGAGGATGCTGTTAAAGATTATACAACTTTGATAGATGGATATAACATCACCAACAGCTACACACCTGGTAAGACAAGTATTTCAGTGACAAAGGTTTGGGATGATAACAATAATCAGGATGGCAAGAGAGAAAATAGTGTTAAGGTCAAGCTCCTTGCTGATGGATCAGATGTTGCAGATTCAGAAGTAACACTGAATGCCGATAACAACTGGACAAACACATGGAACGATATTCCACTTAAGTCCGGCGGTAAGGATATAACATATACTGTTGAAGAGACAAGCAATGTGCCAGGATATAAGGCTGAAGTTACAGGAGATGTCAAGACAGGTTTCACTGTTACCAATAGTCATACACCTGAGACGATAGATATCGATGGAATAAAGACCTGGAATGATGCAAATGATCAGGATGGTAAGAGACCTAAGAGCATCACAGTAAATCTCCTTGCAAATGGTCAGACTTACAAGACAAAGTCTGTTACAGAGGCAGAAGGTTGGAAGTACAGCTTTACAGGTCTTCCAAAGTACAGCAATGGTCAGGAGATAAAGTATACCATCACAGAGGACAGTGTGGAGGGATATACAGCAGCTCCAAATGGTTATGATATTACAAACACACATGTTCCAGAGACTACAGATGTCAATGTCACGAAGATCTGGGATGACGCTGGAAATCAGGACGGCAAGAGGGCAAAAGAAATCACTGTCAAATTATTTGCTGATGGCACAGAGGTTGCCGGCTCAGAGGTAACTCTTAAAGAGGACAACAACTGGACGTATACATGGAAAGATCTTGCAGTTTATAAGAACGGTACGGCTATAGCTTATACAGTAGATGAGATCACCACAGTGACCGGATATACGAAGAAGGTCACGGGTGATGCCAAGACAGGATTTGTCATAACAAACAGCTACACACCAGAGACCATCGATATAGCTGGTACAAAGACATGGGATGATGCAAACAATCAGGATAGAAAGAGACCTGAGAGCATCACTGTAAATCTTCTTGCGGATGGTCAGTTATACAAGACAAAGACTGTTACAGCTGATGAAGATTGGAAGTATAGTTTCAAAGATCTTCCAAAGTATAGCAGTGGCAACAAGATAGTTTATACCATCACAGAGGATGCGGTTGATGATTATTCAACTGTAATAGACGGATATAACATTACAAACACATATACACCGGCAAAGACAAGTGTATCAGTCACAAAGAGCTGGGATGATGCAAACAATCAGGACAGAAAGAGACCTACGAGTGTAAAGGTTCAGCTGCTTGCGAACGGAATAGCAGTAGATGGCTCAGAGACTATATTAAAAGCAGATAACAACTGGACACATACATGGACAGATCTTGATGTGAACAAGGATGGAGCTCCGATAGCTTACACTGTAGAAGAAACAGATATTACTGAAGGATATACTCCAGTGATAACCGGAGATATGACAACAGGATACACAGTTACGAACAGCTACACACCAGAGACGACATCAGTAAAGGGCGTTAAGATCTGGGACGACGGTGAGAATCAGGATGGTATCAGACCTCCAAGTATCACAGTCAACCTGATTGCAAACGGAACAAAGATCAAGAGTCTTGAAGTCACAGCAGCAAATGACTGGAAGTTTAGTTTTACAGACCTTCCTAAATATGCAGATGGATCAGAGATAACATATGAAGTAACTGAGGATGCTGTTTCCGAATACACTACAGCTGTGACAGGAGACGCAGAAAACGGATATACATTTACCAATAGTCACACGCCTGAAACGATCAATATAGAAGTAACAAAGACCTGGAACGATGCAAACGATCAGGATGGCAAGAGACCAGGAAAGATTACGGTAAATCTTCTTGCAGATGGAGACATATATGCTACGAAGGAAGTAACTGAGGCAGATGGTTGGAAGTACAATTTCACGGATCTTCCAAAGTACAAAAATGGCAATAAAATCACGTACACCATCACAGAGGATGCTGTTGAGGACTATCAGACACTTGTCAACGGATATGATATCACGAACAGTTATACGCCAGGAAAGACAAGTGTATCAGTTACAAAGGCCTGGGATGATGCTGATAACCAGGATGGCAAGAGAGCTAGAAATATAAAAGTAAGACTTCTTGCCGACGGAAACGTAGTTGCAGATTCTGAGGTGGATCTCAGTGATGCCAACAACTGGAGTCATACATGGAGTGATCTTGATATCAACAAGAATGGATCACCTATTGAATATACTGTTGAAGAGATTACATCGGTTGAAGGATATGCAACAGTTATCACAGGATCTGCGAAGACCGGTTATATCATCAAGAACAGTTACACACCAGAGACAACTTCAATAAGTGGTAAGAAGATATGGAATGATGCAAATGATCAGGATGGTAAGAGACCAGGAAAGATCACAGTAAATCTTCTTGCAAACGGAGTGAAGGTGGCTGATAAGGAAGTTACAGCTGCGAACGGCTGGAAGTACAGCTTTACAGATCTTCCAAAGTACGCAGGTGGCAACGAGATCACATACAGTATCACAGAAAATGCTGTTGAGGATTATCAGACACTTGTAAATGGATATGATATCACGAACAGTTACACACCAGGAAAGACAAGTGTATCAGTTACAAAGGCTTGGGATGATGCCGACAATCAGGACGGCAAGAGAGAGAGTTCAGTAAAGGTTGAACTTCTTGCTGATGGAACTCCTGTCGTTGGATCAGAAACAACTCTCAGTGCTGACAACAACTGGACATATACATGGGCAGGACTTGATGTCAAGAAGAGTGGTGTGAATATCGTCTACAGTGTAAGAGAGATAACCGCAATTGATGGATATACAACCACAGTCACAGGCGATGCTGAGACAGGATTCACAATAAAGAACAGCTATACACCAGAGACGACATCAGTGAGCGGCAGCAAGACATGGGATGATGCGGACAATCAGGACGGCAAGAGACCTGGAAATATCAAGGTAAACCTTCTTGCAGATGGCAGTGTATATGCTACAAAGACGGTAACCGAGGCAGAAAACTGGGAGTATAGTTTTACAAATCTTCCAAAGTATAGAGATGGTGGAATTCAGATCAAGTATTCTGTATCTGAGGTTGATGTACCAGAATATACAGGTGTGGTTACAGGTTATAATATCACGAACAGTTACACACCGGGAAAGACAAGTGTATCAGTTACAAAGAAGTGGAGTGATAACGATAACCAGGACGGCAAGAGAACACCTAGCGTAATGGTTTGTCTTCTGGCTGATGGACAGGTTGTAGCTGGCTCTGGGGTAACACTCAGCGAGGCAAATAACTGGACACATACATGGAACGCTCTTGACGAGAAGAAAAATGGACAGACCATCGACTACACAGTTGAGGAGACTACAACTATAGATGGTTACACAACAGTCATAACAGGAAATGCAGCTGATGGATATGTGGTTGACAATCAGCACACACCTGAGACAATCAATGTATCAGGCACTAAGACGTGGGTTGATGACGATGATCACGATGGTCAGAGACCAGATTCGATAACAGTTAAGCTTCTTGCAGATGGTATTGGTATAAAGAGCCTCGTGGTTACAGCAGATAATGACTGGAATTACAGCTTTACGGATTTACCAAAGTACAGAGATAATGGAACCATGATCAAGTATTCTGTATCAGAGAATGCTGTTTCGGGATACAAGGCATCTGTTACTGGATATGACATAACAAACACATACAAGCCAAATGTTATAAAACTTACCAAGACCATAAATGGAGATATTACAGCAGATGATGCAGCGGCAAATGTAACGTTCAATGTTACAAACAATGCAGGCTACAGTAAGATCATAAAGCTTACAGACTCTGAGGTGGCAAAGCTTGGAAATGGCAAGTATGAGATAACTCTTGTAAATGTGCCGGATGGTACATATACAGTTGAGGAAACATCATATGCATATGATGGAGCAGCGGTAACAGTCAGCTATACTGTGGATGGAATAGACGGTGAAGGAACAGATGCATCCGGAATAACACTTATTGGTGGAAATACAGCTGATGTAGAGTTCGTTGATACCTACAAGCTTGGCACTGTCAAGTTCACTAAGGCTGGACTTTATAAGGAGTCATGTGCTGAAGAACCTGATGATGTAAAAATGCTTGATGGTGTAGAGTTTGCGCTCTATGAGGGTACAGATACAGAGTGTGAGAATCCTGTAATGACAGCAACAAGTGTAAATGGTGTTGTGACATTCAAGGATCTTAAGATTGGTACGTATCTTGTAAAAGAGAGTAAGACTATCGGAGATTATATTATCGATAACACAGTCTACACAGCAGAGGTAACAGAGGCAAACATTGACACTTATGCAGTGTTAAATGGTGTTCAGGATAACACACTGATAAATGATCTTCCTAGAACAGATCTCAAGATAGAGAAGGTTGCAGAGGAGAACAATGGCATTAAGCTTCCAAATTCAGTATACGGACTCTACAAGGAGAACGAGAATGGTGAGGAAGAGCTTGTCGCTAAGGCTACAACAGACAGCAACGGAGTTCTCAAGTTTGACGGTATTTTGATCGGCACAGAGTATACGATCAGAGAGATACAGGCGCCGGATGGATACTATGTATCTGAACAGCCAATATCAATCAAGTTCAAGAAAGATGAGAACGGAAAGATTACAGTTGAATCATTTGACGGTGGTTTTAATACTGACACAGGTAAAGTCACAGCCAGAGTTGATGAGAATGGAAACATTACATGGCTTGAACCTTCAGTAAAATACAGCTTTGAGAAAGTAGATGAGGATGGTGTTCCTGTAAAGGGCGCAACACTTCGACTCGAGGATGCTGATGGAAAACTCATTGATGAGTGGGTAACAGATGGCAGTGCGCATGAAGTCAACAATGTACTTGTAATTGGCAAGATCTATGCACTCATAGAGGTTAAGGCTCCTTCGGGCTATGACAAGGCTGATGATATACTGTTCACAGTTTCTGATGATAAGGTTGCAGCCGGTGAGGATATTGTAGTGACTATCACAATGGTTGATAAGAAGACAACAACGACCGAGACTACGGAAACCACAGAGACAACCGAAACCACAGAGACAACCGAGACAACACAGACAACTGAGACTACTGAAATAACAACAGAGGACAAGAACAAGCCGGATACTGGTGACAGAGCTCCTGTTGTACCAATAGCAGTTGTGCTCTTAATAAGTCTTGCCGGATGCGGTGTTATTGTGGCATCTAAAAAGAGAAAAGATAATCAGAGCAGCAAGTAATACAAAGCTGTGACATGTCCCCCGGGAATATCACCTTATATGGTGGTATTCTGGGGGATTTTTTTGTTCATAAAACAGCAGTTACATTCATATGCTATATATAGAAAATGACCGTAGATCTATTGTGTTTACAGTAATATAATTATGTAAATAAATAGCATGTCAGGAGGATGTATGGAGGAGTATCAGGTATATCAGGATATCAAGGCGAGAACAAACGGAGAAATATACATCGGCGTAGTCGGTCCGGTGAGAACAGGAAAATCCACATTTATAAAAAGATTTATGAACCAGATGGTTATTCCTAACATTTCAGGGGAAAATGACAGGCAGCTTGCACAGGATGAACTGCCGCAGTCGGCATCAGGAAAGACCATAATGACGACTGAGCCAAAATTTATACCAAAGGAAGCTGTATCAATCAATGTTGCTGACAATCTGGATATGAAGGTAAAGATGATCGATTGCGTGGGATATGTCGTCAAGGATGCCGAGGGTCAGTTTGAGGATGGCAAGGAGAGAATGGTGAGAACGCCGTGGTTTGACTATGACATTCCGTTTTCCAAGGCGGCGGAGATAGGCACAAACAAGGTTATAAATAACCATTCAACTGTTGGGATTGTTGTGACCACGGATGGCAGCTTTGGTGAGCTTCCGAGGGAGAGCTATCTTGAAGCTGAGCAGAAGACTGTTGATGAGCTGAAGGCCATTGGGAAGCCATTTGTCATTCTTCTCAACACCGACAAACCATCCAGCAGTCAGACGGCCGCGCTCTCGGCAGAAATGAGCGATACATATGGTGCAAGTGTTATTCCGGTAAACGTGGAGCAGCTCAGAGAATCGGATATTACATATATTTTTACAGAACTTCTTATGAGCTTCCCTGTCACATCTATATATTTTGAGATACCGAAATGGCTTGAGGTTGTCGATGATGACAATGAGATCAAGAGCAGCGTTATATGTGATGCAGCCCAGATAATGGCGGCTGCAGACAGCCTGAGGGATATCGATCATATGGACTACCCTGAGAATGAGTATGTCAAGAGGTATAAGTGTTCCAGCATAAATATGGCGGATGGATGTGTGAATATAGACGTCGATATCTGTGATAATTATTATTACGCAATGCTGTCAGATATGATGGGCGCAGATATAACAAACGAGTACGATTTTATCACTGAGCTCAAATCCATGGCAGATAATCGTAAGTATTGTGTGAGTGTCATGGGAGCGCTTGAGCAGGTGAACAATGGAGGTTATGGCCTCGTTATGCCGGATAAGTCGAATGTCCAGCTCGGAAGTCCTGAGGTTATAAAGACCGGAGGAAAATTTGGAGTGAAGATATCGGCAAGCGCGCCATCGGTACATATGATCAAGGCGAATATCACCACCGAGATCATGCCTCTTGTGGGAAGCAAGGAGCAGGCGGATGATCTTGTCACATACATATCTGACAACAGCAATGATGGAGATATGTGGGGAGTTAATATATTTGGCAAGACCATAGAACAACTCGTTGACGATGGACTTAACAACAAGGTCAGCAAGATAGGTGCGGAGAGTCAGCAGAAGCTTCAGAATACCATGGAGAAGATCGTAAATGACGGAAATGGCGGAATGGTGTGCATAATAATATAAGATTGCATATTTATGGCAGGCTATGTTAAAATGTCTAAGGTATTCTGGTGGATGCCTTAGACATTTGATTGTCCGGGCATGGAACATTATGGTGGTTATCAATTCAGGATGGAGACGTACATATGTCTGCGATAGATGTAAAGCTTAATGTATTTGAGGGTCCGCTGGATCTTCTTTTGCATTTGATAGAGAAAAACAAAGTCAATATATACGATATTCCGATCGTCACTATCACAGAGCAGTATCTGGAATATGTGAACAACATGGAGGAAGAAGATCTTGACGTCATGAGCGAATTTCTGGTCATGGCGGCGACTCTGATCAAGATCAAGTCCAAGATGCTCCTGCCGAAGGATGAGGAGGATCCTGAGGATGAAGAGGATCCTAGAGAAGAGCTCGTCAGACGACTGCTTGAGTACAAGATGTACAAGTATGCTGCCGGTGAACTGAAGGATCTGGAGATTGAGGGAAACAAGGCATTTTTCAAGAAGGCGACCATACCGGCTGAGGTGAAGAATGTCAAGCAGGAGGTCGATCCTTATGAGTTGATCTCCAAGGCTGATGTGGATCTCCAGAAGCTCAATGAGATATTCAAATCGGTTATGCGTAAGCAGGTCGACAAGGTAGATCCGATACGAAGCAAATTCAAAGAGATCGAGAGGGAGGAGATTTCCCTTGAGGAGAAGATGGCGGAGGTAAGAGAAGAAGTCAGAGGACTGGAGGGCATAAACTTCAGGACACTGCTTGAGATGCAGGCATCAAAGATGAATATCATAGTCACATTCCTTGCCATACTTGAGCTTATGAAGATAGGCGCAATAGCGATCAGACAGGAAGATATATTCGGAGAGATAATCATTGATTCTCTGGATACTATATAGAGATGAGGTAACGATGAATAACGAAGATTTACAGAATGAGGAAATAGATGAAGTAAATACCCCTTCAGAAGAGAATGAGGAGGCCAGGACGGACAAGGAGTACAGTGACGATTATCTCACATCCGCCATCGAGGCTATACTTTTCTCAGTGGGTGAGTCTGTATCGATCGACAGACTTGCCTCAGCTCTTGAGATGGACAAGAGGAAGCTTACAAAGCAGCTTGAGGGTATCATATATAATTACAACAACAGCGACAGGGGTATCAGGATCATAGATCTTGACGGTTCGCTTCAGCTCTGTACGCGCAACGAATACTATGGAATTCTCGCCAAGGTTGTCAATACACCGAAGAAGCTTTCCCTCACGGATGTTGTTCTTGAGACTTTGTCTATAATTGCATACAAACAGCCGATAACAAGGCCCGAGATCGAGGCTATAAGAGGAGTTTCATGTGTACATGCCATAAACAAGCTCATAGAGTACAATCTCGTGCAGGAGGTTGGAAGACTTGATGCTCCTGGACGACCTATCATGTTTGGAACAACAGAGGAATTTCTCAGATGCTTTGGAGTGTCATCGACAAATGATCTTCCGATGATAAGCCCTGATAAGATAGAGGACTTCAAGAAAGAAGCGCTGGAGGAAGCAGATTTCACGCTCAGTGTAGATACGACATCCGAAGAATAACAGACATGTTCCTGTAATATAATATCATGACCAATATTATGAGGATATGACGGTATATGCATATGTTTTCTACAGGAAAAAGATCACGCATAAGGCGGTTTATGTTGCTTGTTGCAGCCTGGACTGCAGCAAGTCTGGTAATACAGTTTCTCGTTGGTAACAATATATTTATAAAAGCGTATGCTGAGGAAGACAATACAGCGGATGTACAGCTATTTGCCAGAAATGCGATTCTGCTGGATGGGGAGACTGGAGATATACTATATGACAAATGTAGTGATGAGCACAGACCCAACGCCAGCACGACCAAGATACTTACATGTATACTTGCAATCGAGTGCGGGAATCTGGCGGATGATGTGACAGCTTCATCCTATGCATCCAAGATGCCTGAGGTCAGACTTGGGGTTCGTGACGGCGAGAAGTACACACTTGAAGACATGTTGTACGCCATGATGCTCGAGAGCTACAACGACGCCGCTGTAGTCATAGCGGAACATATCGGTGGCAGTGTACAGCACTTTGCGGAGATGATGAACGCAAAGGCTGAGGAGATAGGCTGCCATTCTACATATTTTATCACGCCAAATGGTCTGGATGCCCAGGACGAAAATGGCGTCCATGGCACCTCTGCGGAGGATCTTGTCAGGATCATGAGGTATTGTATTCTTATTTCACCCCAAAAGGATGAATTTCTGAAGATTACCCGAACAAAATCATACACATTCACTGATAATACCGGAAATAGAACATTTGCATGCATTAATCACAATGTATTTCTCGATATGATGCCATGCGCATTGTCAGGAAAGACCGGCTTTACCTGCGATGCTGGATATTGCTATATAGGAGCTGCGGAGGTTGAGGGACATACATATATATGGGCTCTCCTTGGCTGCGGATGGCCGAATAATAAGACTTATAAATGGAAAGATTCCAGGGCACTTGTGGCATTTGCGCAGGAACACACCATATACACGGAGCTTAAGGCGCCTGCTTCGCCTGACATCAGGATAACATATTCATCGGGCTCGTCGGCAGATGGAAGCACAGCGACAAAATGCAGGCTGAACAGGACTGTGACAGCATCTGAAGGTAGTATACAGTATGTATACAAAGTCGCGGATACATTAAAGGCACCTGTGCATAAAGGCGCTGTGGCCGGTTCGCTTGAAGTGTACCTGGACGATGAACTTATAGATGTTGAGAATGTTATTGTGTCCGAGGAGATAGCAGATGTGACATTTAAGGATGAGATAATAAAAGTTTTATATCGTGCTGCAATGTAACATTTGCCTGGCACAGGCATATCCTAAATTATCAATAATATAAGGGCGGTGCACTGAGGTATGGATATGGATTGTGTATACTACGTGGTAGGCGGTGACAGGAGAAGCTGCTATATGTCTCTCAGTCTGGCGGAGAAAGGCAGTAATGTGTTTCATTTCGATCCATATGATGCCGATCTGCTGAGACATTCGCCGGTCACCATTATTTCGGGGGCTTCAGGAGTGGGCTTTCGCAGACTGATAGAGGGCGAATGTGCGTCTCCATCTGTAGAAATGCTGAAAGCTATCATTCTTCCTGTGCCTGTTACGAGGGATGGTGAATTTGTCAACGGCAGAACCCTTCTCACCGTGAACAGCATTCTGGAATGCAGCAAGGAATTTGACATTGTGTTTGGAGGCGGGATAGGCAAATATATGTCTGATACAAACGAAAATAGTCCTTATGTATTTGATTTTCTTGCAGATGATGTTGTGGCCGAGAGAAATGCAGTTGCAACCGCGGAGGGGGCAGTCTGCGATGCGGAGGAGCTGTCTGATATTAATATAGACGGAAGCGTATGTCTGGTGACGGGATTTGGCAAATGTGCCAGGGTTCTTGCCGAAAGGCTTGCATCCTGGGGAGCAGATGTAATAGTTATGGCAAGACGTCCAAAGCAGAGGAGTGATGCGGCGCTCATAGGCTACAAGGTTATGTCATTTGAGGATATTCCGATATATAGGCATATACTGTCAGAAGTGGATTTTTGCTTCAATACAGTACCTGCGAGAGTTGTATGTGAAGATATCCTGTCTCTGCTCAGCAGACATGCGGTTGTAATAGATATAGCATCTATGCCGGGAGGGGTGGATTTTGATTATTGCAAGGAACATGATATTCCTTATAAACACAGCCTGGGAATCCCGGGTAAGCTGTCTCCAAAGACCTCGGGGATGATTCTTGCCGATGCAGTGGTAGAGGCAGTGTCGGCTCACCGCTGAAATGGATTTGTATGAACTGACGCTTAATAAATAGGAGTGTATATAACATGGATTTATCAAAGTGCAATGTAGGTATGGCTATAACCGGTTCATTTTGTACCTTTGATAAGATTAAGATAGAAATAAAGAAAATGGTTGAGATGGGAATAAATGTGTATCCGATATTCTCGCCTCACTCCGCAGAGTACGACACAAGATTTGGAAAAGCTGACAAATTCGTAAATGACGTTGAGACGATAGCAGGGCGAAAGGGTATTTACACTATACAGGAGGCTGAGCCTATAGGTCCCAAGGCCTATCTTGATGCGCTGGTCATAGCACCTTGTACCGGAAACACCATCGCCAAGCTGACAAATGGCATAACTGACACCGCGGTTCTCATGGCTGCAAAGGCACATCTGAGGAACAATAAGCCACTCATCATATCTGTTTCGACAAATGATGCCATGGGTATGAACTTCAAGAACATCGGCCAGCTCATGAATATGAAAAATATTTATTTTGTTCCATTTGAACAGGATAACTGTGTGAAAAAACCCAATTCACTCATAAGCAGACTTGATCTAATCCCAGCCACCATAGAGGAGGCTCTTGAGGGAAGGCAGATACAGCCGGTTCTCATAAAGTAGTTTCACTGCACCCGATAGGGTATAAGTTTGTTGCTTATTGCGGCTATTATACCCTATCGGGTGTAGCTTTGCTTTATATAATATTTTTTATACCCGTTATGGTATAAAAAATATTATATTTGATTGAAATTATACCTTATCGGGTGTAATATATAAGGAGAATAGCGTATAAGAAGAATCACGTGTAAGAGGAATCACGTGTAGGAGGAATCACATATAAGAGGTAATAACGATGAATAAGATAGCTGAATTTATAAAGACTAACAGAAAAGAAGCGGGTCTTACACAGGAAGAATTTGCAATAAGATCAGGCCTTGGACTCAGATTTGTCCGCGAACTTGAACAGGGGAAAGAAACTGTGCGTATGGACAAGGTCAATGAAGCTCTTGCAATGTTCGGCATGGAGGCGGTTCCAGGGAGAAAGGATGATTGATGGTGGATAATACTTTTAGAACGGCTTATGTATATATAAGAAATGAATTTGCGGGAATTTTATGTGAGACCGACGAGGGATATACATTTTCTTACGATGAAGAATATCTTGAGAGAGAAAATGCCAGTGCTGTATCACTTACCATGCCATTGTCGAAGGACATGTATCGATCCAAGACTTTATTTTCTTTTTTTGATGGACTAATCCCCGAGGGCTGGCTGCTTGATGTTGTCAGCAGAAACTGGAAAATAGATGTAAGGGACAGGTTTGGATTGCTGCTTGTTGCATGCCGCGATGCGATAGGCAATGTAAGTGTCATGGAGGATCGCGTATGAATTGTTTGTGCTGTGGAAAAACTTTGAAAAATGACGACGGAACAGGCTGGCATAAAGCTTGTGTGAAGAGATTTTTTACGACGACTAAGCTGCCAGATATAGATATAGATGATCAGAAACTAAAAGTTCTTGCAGAGGAAAGTATAAACAAGGGTTATACGGTCCCGGGTGTGCAGAAGAAACTGTCGTTACACCTGCTTTCTGAACCAGGTAATCCAAGACTTACATTGGTAAACTACCCAACAGGATATATACTTAAACCTCAGGTTGATCAGTTTAAAGCGATGCCTGAAGCGGAGCAACTTGTGATGTCTATGGCTGATATGATAGGAATTTCAACGGTGCCGCATGCGTTGATCAAAGGAAATGGGCAGATGGCATATATTACTAAAAGAGTGGATAGGATATTCGAGAAAACAACTGTTGAAATGCTTGCAATGGAAGATTTCTGTCAGTTGGACTATCGTCTTACACAGGACAAATATAAAGGTTCATACGAGCGATGCGCAAAAATCATAGAAAAATATTCAAGTCGTGTAGGTCTGGATATGGCAGAATTCTATATGAGAATTGTATTTTCTTTCGTGACTGGCAATTCCGATATGCATTTGAAGAATTTTTCGCTTATTGAAACAGAGGTGGGAAGCGGAGATTATGTTCTCTCACCAGCCTATGATCTGCTGCCGGTAAATGTTATCATGCCTGAGGATACAGAGCAATTGGCGATACCGATGAATGGGAAAAAGAGAAATGTGAGAAGAAAAGATTTCCTTATATTTGCTGATGTATGTGGTTTAAGTCGGATATCAGCGGAGAAGATGATAAGTTTGGTAGTTAAAAATAAGGATAAAATGAAAAAGATGTGTGACGAATCTTATATACCTGAAAAAATGAAATCAGACTTCAATCATTTGATTGAGGAAAGAATGCTGATTTTGGCAGATTGATAAAAATTTAATATAATACGAAATCCCAGAAGTTACTTACTATCGAAATGTGATTCGAAATGTGACTTCTGGGATTTTGGTTGACTGACATAAGATAGTCCTGTAAAATATTCATTGTGAGACAGGGAGTATCACAATGTAATTTTGGAGTGTAAAGTAATATATGAGAGATCCGGAAAAACTGAAAGAGGAAATGGACGAGCGCAATAGAAAGATCCTTGACGTTGCATTTGAGCTGTTCGTAGACAAGAAGATAGAGGCGGTTAGCATGGGAGATATTGCAAGGGCTGCCGATGTGGGAAGGGCTACATTGTTCAGGTACTATCCAAGTAAGCTTGAGCTGGTCATAGCGGTATGTGCTGATCAGTGGAAGAGATACCTGGATGGCCTGGACGCGAGAAGACCTATATCGTCTGTACATGACATACCAGCCATAGACAGACTGATATTCACCATGGACAGTTACATAGACATGTATCAGAACCACAAGGCGTTGCTGAAGTACAACGATAACTTCAACTACTATGTAACCCATGAGGGCAAGAACAATGATCAGCTTGTAGATTTTCACAGCTCACTGTATTCGGTGGATACAAGACTTCACATGATGTATGAGAAAGCGAAGGTGGACAAAACTATACGGACTGACATTCCTGAAGCAGAATTCATGCGTGTCACTGTCCACTCCATGATGACGGCCTGCGCTCATTATGCGGAGGGCTTCATATGGGGATCGGACGACAACAAGGATTACACGGACGAGCTTATAATGATCAAGGAAATGATTCTTGATTATGCAACAAAAGGGATAAAGTAACAGAGTTTATAGGATAGAATGTTATGGAAATGGAGGTATGGAATGAGAAAAGAAATACTATTTAAGAAGGGAATTATAACAGCACTTACGGTGGCGATGGTTACGTCGCTGGCGCCTGTGATCGGGGCAGGTGGCTTAAAAACAATCACTGCGAAAGCTGAAGGAACAGAATCGCACAACTATAATTCACAGGGTTTTTGTACAGAATGTGATGCTTACCAGTCGGCGGTGCTCACTACAGACAAGTATGATATTGACGATGATAATAGCAAGGACGATGTGTACGAGATTGGAAATGCAGGTCAGCTGTACTGGTTTGCAGGACTTGTAAACGGTACTCTTGATGGAGTTGAACAAAACACATTAGCCAATGCAGTTCTGACAGCCAACATCACAGTAAATGAAAATCTTCTTGATTCCTTACAATACGATACAGA
>ENA-UEPJ01001759-UEPJ01001759.1-human-gut-metagenome-genome-assembly--contig:-NODE-1759-length-24760-cov-5.547340_pt1 | contig 24760 bp, 15 predicted proteins | sample MGYA00242890_ERZ507896 | MGnify/ENA primary metagenome ERZ507896 (study PRJEB26167, sample SAMN06115508) | human gut metagenome | host: Homo sapiens | place: China:Qinghai | collected 2015-08-20... | reverse complement strand
GTTGAATAGGAGATGAATAGGAATTGAATAGGAAATGATATAAATAAAATACAAAGTAAATATATCATATATAATTACTATTTAACTTACTTTGCACGAAACACGAGAGGAAGAGAGGATGATTTCTCTCGCTATTTAATTCTGATGCGGTTGTCCAATTTTTTAGCTAATCATCAAAATATTTCACTACTTTTGAAGTCTTGTGTAACGTGTATTATTATTTGTATGAGGAAAGTAGTTTGTAGTATTTTGTTTATCTGGCTATTCGTGAGTACTTATGGTCAGCGTTCGGAGGATATCCGGTGGAACCCGTCGAACGGGATGAACTTCGTGGAGTTTCTGGAAGTGTGGAAACCGGGAATGCCTGTCAGCGAGGATGATAATTTTTTCATTTCACGTGTGAAACTGAAGGATCGTTTCGAAAACGTGAAGACGCAGGTGCATCCGGAATTGAGCATGGAACGGCAGTTGTGCTGGTGGACACCCATGGGGGACGGTAAGAAGCAATGGAAATCGTTTCCCCGCAATCAATTTGAGGCGGATAATTTTAACATGTGGCAGTACGTGGATATACACGGGAATTGGGGGGACGGTTGGTTCCGGGTTCCGGGGGTATTCAATGACGCGGCACATAAAAACGGGGTGCGCACGGGATGCGTGTTGTTTATCAACTGGGGGGAATCGGTCAGGGAGCCGGGTGACCGGGCGTACGATCTTTTCGTCAAACTGACAGAGAAGGATGAATACGGGCGTTTCAAGTATGCGGAGAGGTTGGTTATGTTTTTGAAGTATTACGGGATTGACGGCATCGGTATCAATCCGGAAGGAGTGTGGAGTGTCGATATCGCTTCGGAGGTGCAGGATTTCTTTGCGGAATTGCACGTGCAGGCGAAAGAGCAGGAATTGAAGGGTTTTCATATAGATTGGTATGATAGCAATGATAATAACGGACGTTTGAGTTTCGGGCAAAACGCTTTGCAGAACCGTAACCGGGATTGGTTCCAGAAAGGGAATCGTGTGGTGACGAATATGTTTATGCTGAATTATAATATTGATAACTGGGGAGGTAACAAGGACCCGATGGGTGAATCAGCCCGCAATGCCGTTGCCTACGGGAGAAGTTCGTATGACGTGTACGCCGGGTTCTACCTGAGAGGACGGGGGCTTTCCAGTTATGATTTTGAACCTCGTGAAGGAAAGGGATGGGAAGTGTTGAAAGACAAACCCGTGTCCGTCTGCCTGTGGGGAGAACATGAGCGGAATAATATTCATAACGCTTCCCGCGAGTACGGGGAAGATTCGCTTACCGTGCAACAGACTTATTTGCGTAAACTGGAATACTTTTTTACGGGCGGGACAAGAAATCCGGTGAATGCGCCTGCCGTGACCAATACGATTACGACGGTGAACGAGAAGGATATGCAACGTTTCCACGGGATATCGACTTTCTTTCCGGCACGAAGTGCGATACGGGAACTCCCTTTCGTGACTCGTTTTAACTTGGGGAACGGGTTTTTCTTTAACAAGGAAGGGAAGACGGTCAATACATTGGCTTGGTACAACATCGGGATGCAGGATTGGATGCCTTCTTGGCGTTGGTGGGTAACGGGACGGGACGAGTGTGTCCCGGAGGATGCCGTGCGATGTGATTTCGTGTTCGAGGATGCTTGGTTCGGGGGCTCGTGCTTGAAATTACACGGGGCGACGGGGTATTCCAAGGTTCGTTTGTTCAAGACGGATATACCGGTTGACGGGCATGTAGAATTGGCTTTTACTTGTAAAGTGAAGGGAAGTGACGATAGCAGCTTGAAGGTGATTCTTTCGAGGGTAGGGACGGAGGCAGAGTTTATTGAAATTCCAGTAAGTCAAGAAGTGAAGCCGGGGCAATGGCAGACGATAAGATGTAAGTTAGGAGATTACGGGATACAGGCGGGGGAAAGAATCGCTTGTATCGGGTTGGTGGTCGAGAATACGCCGGAAGACTACGAGGCTTTTATCGGAGAGTTGTCTTTAATCGAACCGCGGGTTAAGTATAATCCTGTACGTCCGGATATTTTGGCAACGAAGGTTATTCGGGAATACAATGATTCTCTGGATTTTAAACTGGTATGGGATGTAATCCCCCTCGTGAATCGCGAGAAGGATATGCCCGTGATGAACGAGGCGGTGGACACATGGTATTATGAGGTGTACGTGAGGGAATCGCCGCATGGGAAGGCTCGGTTGGTGGCGACGACTACTTCGTGGGCGGCGTACGTGTGTGGCGTGCCTGTTTTGCCCGGTGGCAAAGGACTTTGGTTGGGAGTACGGGCTGTGGCACCCGACGGAAAGCGCACGTCTAAGATTACATGGGAGAGAGTAAAATAGGAATCGTGTATTGATTTTAACGTAAATTTAACCTATCCTGCGGAGCAAGGAGGGGGATAGATGTTTATATTTGGAAATTAATTATTTTGTGTTTTATATATTATTTATTGCGAGATGAAACAAATTTACCGATTATCAATTTTGTTGTGTTTGATGATTTCGGTGATGCCGTCATTTGCCCAGAAGAAAAAGGGCGGCGGTAATACCCGAAACGAGTATGTTGTGTTGGCATCCAAAGATGTGCAGAATGATGCAGCTTGGATGCAGGTAGTGGATGCTTTGAAAAATAAGCATAAAGCGGAGGTCTTCTTTTACGAGAAAGCTCCCCGTGAGAATCTGGCCGATCTTCAACGGGTGCGTCCCCGTTACGTGGCTATAGTGGAGAAACCGGAGAACTTGGGACGTGATTACGTGATAGATATGCACCACGTGAGCCGGGAAGTCGACAATGATATTTTTGCCGATTTCTTGTGGGGTGTTATCACGGGCTATGACGCAGATGCGGCAATGAAAATGGTGAACAACAGCACGGAACCTTTGTTAGTGAAAGATGCCGTTGCCACGATCATGGAGTTGAATAGTGCGAAATGGTTTGATAATTACGCTTGGGTTGACGATCATAGCCGCGGGCTTTGGGGCGAGAAGAAAGGTAGAGACGCGAAAGTGCAGACCGCCCAGATAGACCCGAAGACTGTCCTGAAGAAATTCACGGACTTGTATGGCGATTATAACCCGGATTTGGTTGTGACTGCGGCTCATGCCACCGAAAGGAATTTGGAGATGCCTTTCTCTTTAGGCAATATTCTGGCGAAGAACGGAAAGCTTTACGCCAGCGATCATTATACCCGTACAACTTGGGATTTAAAGGAGAGCGGGAAGCGTAAAGTGTATTTTGCCGTGGGTAACTGTTTGATCGGAAACGTGAACAACACGAAGGAGAGTATGGCTATCGCTTGGATGAATAGCGGTAATGCCGCTACTATGATCGGCTACGTGGTAACTACTTGGCACGGTCGTAACGGTTGGGGTGGTCTGAAATATTGGGTTACCAACCCGGGACGCTATACTTTGGCTGAGGCAATATACATGAACCAACAGGATTTCCTGTACCAGCAAAACGAGTGGTATCCTTCTTTAATTAAGGAAAACTATAACTTTGACGGAAATGAATTTCAGATTGCGGGACAGAAGATTGCGGAGGCAATAAAAGGACAACCCACGAAAGATCAGATCGGTTTCTGGCATGACCGCGACGTGTTGGCATATTACGGCGATCCGAAGTGGGAGGTACGCCTGCAGGAAGTTCCGGGAGAAACGGATTTCACGGTAACTTCCAAAGTGAAAGGAAAGAAATGTATTATCACGATCAAGACAAACGAGAATTTCAGTCTGGAACGCATGAAGGGGGATAAGTTCAAACAGGAACACGTGTTGGATTTACCCTTCAACTATTTCTTCCCCGTGCGTTTGAACAATCCTCGTCTGGCTGCCGGACAGGACTGGAAGGCTGTCGTGGACGAGAATTTCCTGATTATTTATAACCCGGATTTCAAACCGAATTCTACTTACGAGGTGGTACTGGATATAGATAAATAAAGGTCTTTACCTTGTCAGCTTGAATAGGGTATGACTTGAATGGAGGTGTGTTTTGACACACCTCTTTATGTTATTATCAAAAGGAAATGAAACTCGAAATTTTAAACTCTCTAAACTTTTTTTATCTTTGGGGGAATAAAACTAAGATACCATGAAACAAATTGTTGTCGTTTGCCTGTTCACGTTGCTGGTGTGCGCTTGTGAGAGGGAAGAACATTTTATAACCGATGCCGTCTACCGTGAAATGGTAGAGGTTGATTTTCAACAGAAAAAAGCCGTGTTCGGGGAGGCTGACACGGTACTGTTCGACGTGTTTAATACCGAAATGACTCTCGCGGAGCGGGAGGCGTTGACTTTCCTCTACGCTTATTCGCCGCTCGTTGATATTTCCTTGTCGGGCGGGGAGTTCTTGCTTGACAACGTGCGTCTGGCATTCCGGGCACGTGAAGAGATGCCGTGGGGAGAAAAGATACCGGAACATATTTTCCGGCATTTCGTGCTTCCGGTGCGGGGAGGTAAAGAGAATCTTGACACGGCGAGAGCGGTGTTTTTCAATGAATTGAAAGAACGGGTTGCCGCTTGCGGGAACATGGAGCGGGCGGCGTTGGAGGTGAATCACTGGTGTCACGAGAACGTGATTTATCGACCGACGAATGCGCGCACGTCTTCGCCTCTTGCCACGAGGCAGCGGGCTTACGGGCGGTGCGGGGAAGAGTCCGTGTTCGCTCTGGCGGCATTGCGTGCAGTGGGGATTCCCGCGCGGCAGATATACACGCCCCGTTGGGCGCATTGCGATGATAATCACGCATGGATAGAGGTTTGGATAGACGGGGAATGGAAGTACTTGGGGGCATGCGAGCCGGAACCGAGGCTGAATATCGCATGGTTTACCTTGCCCGTGCAGCGAGCGATGTACGTGGAGGCGGAAGTGTTCGGGAAATACGAGGGGGACGAGGAGATCGTGTCAACGAATGAGAACAGTTCGGCTGTAAACGTGACTTCCCGTTACACCCGTGCGGCGAGAACCGTGGTGCAGGTGAAAGACACGGCGGGGAATCCCGTGGAAAACGCTAAAGTGGAATACAAGATATTTAATTACGGGGAGTTCTATCCAGTGGTGACGCTCTATTCCGATGCGCGGGGAGAAACGCACCTGACGTTGGGAGAGGGGGATGTCGTGGTTTGGGCAAGTCGGGACGCTCGCTTCGGGGTGGTGCGGTTCCCCGTGAACGAACGGGACACGCTCGTGGTGACGTTGGATAAGCGGGAGGGAGAACTCTTCTCCGCTGAATTTGAGTTGGTTCCGCCCGTGCAACGGGATATCGAGGCGTTGACTTCGGCGGGGGAGAGAGCCGAAAATGATTGTCGTTTCGTGCGCGAGGATTCTATCCGGGATGCTTATGTTGCCACTTTTATGACACCCGGAGAGGCGCATCGCGTGGCGACGGAATTGGGCGTCGACACCGCTCGTTTTGCCCGGTATATAAATGTTGCGCGAGGCAATTACCGGGAGATAGAACGCTTGTTCCGCTTGTCGGGGGATAAGGAACGGGCGATGGCGCTGCTGGATGTCGTGGCGGAGAAAGATTTGCAGGATACCCCCGCTGACGTGTGGCTCGACCATTTGGAAGGGACGAGGGATTTCGAGGAGGATGCCCTTTTCCGGGACTACGTGTTGAACCCGCGGGTTCAGAATGAATTGATAACGGCTTTCCGGCAACCAATTCGGGCGGCGTTGGCACGTGAAGGGGTACTCTCGGGCGGGGATACTCTCGGGCGGCGTGCTATGGCGGAACGGTTGTTGCGATATATTGAGCGAACGCGAATCGTGAACTATCCCGCCAAGGTGGCTACCCCGCCTGTCGGGGTTTTGAGGGCGGGAGTGACTGATGGGCTTTCCCGGGATATTTTCTTCGTGGCGCTTTGCCGTACGGTGGGGATTCCGGCTAAATTGGGAGCAGTTTCCGGTAAGGCGGAATGTTGTTTGGACGATATGTGGTACACGGTGAATTTTGCCTCGGACCAAGCCATGCCGAAAGGGAAATTTATGCTCCATTACTCCGGAGCCCCGGTCGGGGACCCGAAATATTTCTTGAACTTCACGATCGGGAAGCTCGAGAACGGCGGGGTACGCGTGATTGACTTGGGAAGTAATGCCGATGTCGATATGGGGGCAGGTGCTTCTTACAGTAAGATATTCGCCGCTCCCGTGGAACTGGAAGCGGGTTATTACACGCTCTCTACCGGTAATAGACGGAGTGACGGGGCGGTGATGGCGGGATTGATAACCTTTCGCGTGGAAGCGGGTGAACAGACTGATGTCGAGTTGCGGATTCTTCCCGTGATGGAACGGGTGGAATTGGCGGGACACGTTGCGTTGCCCTTGGCGTTCACGCCGGAGGGGGCAATGTCACCGGGGGACATATCTTTGCCCCGGCAAGGCTACACGGCTATTGCGGTGGTGGAAGCCGATAAGGAACCGACCAATCATCTGTTGCGTGACATGGGCAGTATAAAGGACGAGTTGGAACGGTTGGGTGTCCCGCTCTATGTCGTGTTTAAAGATAAGGATAATTTGCAAAAATTCCGTCCTTCCGATTTCCGTCCGTTCCCTGCGGTGATACGCTGGGGGCATGACAGCGACGGGAAGTTGCTCCGGCGTCTGGCAGAAGGATTGCAACTCCGTGACACGGGCAATCTCCCGTTGGTAGTTCTCGTGAATGACAAGGGGGAAGTGGCTTTCGTGTCAAGAGGGTATCGCGTGGGATTGGGTACACAGATTATGAACGTGATGAACCGGAAATGATGCAGATAAATATACGCGCTTTTGATGTAGAGGACGCGGAAGCGGTGTCCCGTTTAATTAGGAAAAATCTCGTGGAGGTGAATAGCCGGGATTATGACGGTGCGGTGATTGATTACATGTGTCGTTTGTTTTCTCCGGCGTACCTGCGGGAGTTGACCGCCGGACGTGTCATGTTCGTGGCGGAGGTGAATGGTGTCGTGTCGGGTACTGTTGGGTTGGTGGGAGATGAGGTATGTGCCCTTTACGTGGCGCCGGATGCTCACGGGCAGGGGATTGGCGAGCGGTTGATGCGACACGCGGAAGAGGTCGCCTTGGAGCGGAATATTCACGTGCTGCATTTGTCGGCAAGTCTTACGGCGGTCGGTTTTTACGAGAAGATGGGATATGTCGCCCGGGAAAGGGAGGAGTCCGAGTATTTCGGCCCCGCTTATATCATGACGAAATTAATTGAAAATTGAAAACGAGAAAACGTTATCTCTTTTCGAGGTTCTCTTGTTTCAACTTTCAATTGAATTCCGTACATTAGACGCCTCTTTTGTGGAATTTTGTATGTGTTAATTTATATATTATGAAAGAAAAGTCTGTTAGTGTAAAGGCTTTATTGCCTGTGTTATTCGGGTTCTTCATCATGGGATTTTGTGACGTGGTGGGAATTTCCGTCGGTTTTGTAAAGAAAGATTTTCAATTGAGTGAGACGGTGGCGAACTTTCTCCCTTCTATGGTGTTCCTGTGGTTTTTGTTGCTGGCTGTCCCTGCGGCAATACTGATGAACCGTATCGGGCGGAAACGAACCGTGTTGGTGAGTATGTTTATTACTATCGTGGGAATGTTGATTCCTTTCGTCGATTACAACATGATTACCTGTTTCGTGGCGTTTGCCCTTTTGGGAATCGGTAACACGATCCTGCAAGTGTCGTTAAACCCGCTTTTGACAAATGTCGTTAAAGGTAACGTGCTTGCCAGTTCGCTCACGGCGGGACAAGTACTTAAAGCGGTTTCCTCGTTCTGTGGACCCTTTATCGCTGCTTTTGCCGCTTCCGTACTGGGGAATTGGCAGTATCTGTTCCCGATATTTGCGGGATTGACACTCTTGTCGACGTTCTGGCTTATGGCGGTGCATATCCGGGAAGAGGCTCCGGAACAAGCGTCTTCATGGGGTGCGACGTTCGGGTTGTTGAAGGACAGGACGATTTTCCTGCTATTCCTCGGAATCGTGTTCGTGGTAGGTGTCGATGTGGGTACGAATATGGTTGCTCCCAAGTTATTGATGGAACGATGCGGTTTTACCGAGATCGAGTCTGCGGTGGGGCCGAGCACTTATTTTGCGTTCCGTACTATCGGTGCGTTTATCGGTACGTTCTTGTTGGCACGCGTGGCGGGTAACAAGTATTTCCGGGTGAATATCCTCGTGGCTATTGCCGGATTGCTCGTGTTATTCTTTGTCAGCGGACAATACGCTATCCTCGCTTTGATCGCCTTGATAGGTTTCACTTGTTCCAGTATATTCTCGCTCGTGTTCTCCATGGCTATTCAAGCACGTCCGGAGAAAGCGAACGAAATATCGGGTCTTATGGTTACCGGAATCTTCGGGGGTGCCGTGGTGCCGCCGCTTATGGGATATCTTACCGACCTGCTCGGTAGTCAGGCAGGGTCGCTTTTTGTGATCCTCGGTTGCCTCTGTTACCTGCTTTACTGCTCGTTCGGGATAAAAACTAAATAATTTTTGATTGATGATTTATGATTTTCGATTCTCATGTTGTAGTCATAAATCGTCAATCTTAAATCATAAATATAGAAAGTTATGTACCAGTTTGATAAAAGAATAGTGATGACGTTGGATGCCGGGGGTACGAATTTCGTGTTCTCTGCCATACAGTCCAACGCGGAAATCGTGCCGCCGCTCACGTTGCCTTCCAACGGGGAGGATTTGGATAAATGCCTCGCAACGATGGTCACGGGGTTCTCCGCAATCAAGGAAAAGCTACCGGGAGCCCCCGTGGCAATCAGCTTCGCTTTTCCCGGTCCGGCGGATTATGTGAACGGGATTATCGGTGATTTGAAAAACTTGCCGGCGTTTCAAGGGGGAGTGGCGTTGAAAGCCTTTTTGGAACGGGGGTTCGGTATACCCGTGTTTATTAATAATGACGGTGATCTTTTCGCTTACGGGGAGGCGTTGGCGGGAGCCTTGCCGGAGGTGAACCGGATATTGCAGGAAGCGGGCAAAAACAAGGTGTACAAGAATCTGATCGGCATCACGCTGGGAACCGGGTTCGGGGGTGGTGTCGTGCGGGATCGGGAACTGTTTCTCGGGGATAATGGTGCTGCCGCCGAGGTATGGGTACTGCGTGACAAGCGGGAACCCCGTTACGGTGTGGAAGAGGGTATCTCTATACGGGCTATTCGGCGGGGATACGCTCGTTTGTCGGGTGACACACGTGATTTGACACCGAAAGATATATTCGATATTGCCGAGGGTACGCTTGACGGGGACGCGGAGGCGGCACGTGAGGCTTTCGCCCGTTCCGGGGAAGTGCTCGGGGAAGCTATCGCCTCGATGAACGCCGTGATTGACGGTATTGTCGTGATCGGTGGCGGTATTATTGCGGCTCATAAGTATCTGATGCCTGCCGTCATGCGGGAGTTGAACGGAAGCTTGTGCATGTATGATGGTTCCCCGGTCGATCGCATGGAAATGAAGGCTTTCTTCTTGGATGACCCGGCGGATCGTGAGGCATTCCTTGCCCCGACTACCCGGCAGATTATCATTCCGGGTACGACGGAAACGGTGGATTACGATCCCGTGAAACGTGCTGCCGTGGTGATAACGAGATTGGGTACAAGCAAGGCAATCGCTTTCGGGGCGTATGCCTTTGCGTTGAATGAACTGGATAAATGAGTTTATAATGTTTATAAAGTTCATAAGGTTAATAAAGTTTATAACATGACATAAGCTTGTAAATCTTGTGAACTTTATAAACTTTTTCGTATATTTGGAACGAACAAGAATTGTAAACTAGAAGAGAGTACATGAACCCTGATTACTTTTTCTGACGTTACTTCCCGGGTAAAGTTGTCGTGATCCCGCGACCGCTCTTTTTATTTTTTATTCTGAATTTTAATTTCTAAATTATATATTTATGAACCCTGATTACTCGTTGAACCCGCACGTTCTGGCGCGGTATCTACAAAAAGAACCGAAGAATTTTACCAAGGAGGACATCATTCGTTACGTGAGAGAGAATGATATAGAGATGATAAACTTCCGCTACCCCGGGGCGGACGGACGATTGAAGACATTAAACTTTATTATTAACAGTATCGAGCATCTTGACAATATCCTTACTTGTGGCGAACGGGTGGACGGATCGAGTCTTTTCCCTTATATAGAGGCGGGTTCGAGCGACCTCTACGTGTTGCCCCGCTATCGCACGGCGTTCCTCAACCCTTTCAGCCAGATCCCGGCGGTAGATATTCTTTGCAGTTTTTACACGAAGGACGGCAAACCTCTCGAAATGTCGCCCGAGTACACCATGCGCAAGGCTCACGAAGCGTTACGGCAGGTAACGGGTATGGAATACGAGGTGATGGGAGAGTTGGAATACTACGTGGTAACCGAGGTGGAGAGTTATTTCGATATACCAGACCAGCGCGGGTATCACGAGTCGATGCCTTTCTGCAAAGGTCAGGAGTTGCGCGAGTTGGCAATGAAGTACATCGCTTCTACCGGGGGATTGATCAAGTACGGGCATTCCGAGGTGGGTAATTTCACGCTTGACTGCCAGTCGTACGAACAGAACGAGATAGAGTTCCTGCCTACCCGTATGGAAGACGCCGCCGATCAGTTGATGATTGCCAAATGGATACTCCGCACGCTGGCACACGAGTACGGGGTAGACTTGACATTTGCCCCGAAAATTACCGTGGGTAAAGCCGGTAGCGGTTTGCACATCCACACCCGTTTGAGCAAGGACGGCAAAAATGCCATGGTAGAAAACGGTAAGTTGACGGACAATGCCTTGAAGGCGATTGCCGGGTATCTTGATCTCGCACCTTCGTTGACCGCTTTCGGGAACACGAACCCGACATCGTATCTTCGGCTAGTGCCTCATCAAGAGGCGCCCACGAATATCTGCTGGGGAGATCGCAATCGTTCCGTGCTCGTGCGCGTACCGCTCGGTTGGACTAGCGGGGCGACACACATGATGCGTGATGCCAACCCGCTGGAACGCGTGGAAGAACATGATTACAGTAACAAACAAACGGTGGAATTTCGTTGTCCGGACGGTTCGGCAGACGTTTATCTTTTGATTGCCGGACTCGCCGTTGCCGCCCGCCACGGTTTCGAGATGAAAAATGCTTTGCAATATGCCCGTGAGCGTTACGTGGACGTGAATATTTTCGACGATGCCAACAAGGCGATAGCCGATAGGTTGAGCCATTTACCTACTTCTTGTCACGAGTCGGCACTCTGTCTTGAACAACAGCGCACCGTTTACGAGGAATATGGCGTGTTCGCTCCCGCTCTGATTGATGGTCTGATCGCCTCGCTTCGAAAATTCAACGATGCTGATCTCCGTGAACAACTCAAAAACGAGGATATCTCCGTGGAGGAATTGGTAGAGAAATATTATTATTGCGGGTAGAGGAGGAAAGGTAAAAACTAAAAGCTAAAAGTTGAGAATAGGAATATACTTTTAGCTTTTAGTTTTTATCTTTTAACTTAATTCAGTCCGCTACGTTCCAGCAAAGCATCAACCGTCGGTTCTTGACCGCGGAAACGCTTGTAGAGTGTCATCGGGTTCTCGGAAGCACCTTTTTCCAGTACTTCACGGCGGAACGATTCGGCAGTGGCACGGTCGAAAATACCGTGTTGTTTGAAATGCGCGAACGCGTCGGCATCAAGTACCTCTGCCCATTTGTAACCGTAGTAACCGGCAGCGTATCCACCGGCAAAGATATGGCCGAAGGCGGGACAGAATGCGGAACCTTTCACGATAGGCATAATCTCCGTGCGTCCCATGGCACGTTGCTCGAAGTCAACGAGAGGCTCGGTAACAGGAGCGGTGATCGTGTGCCATGCCATATCCACCATACCGAAACTCAACTGGCGTTCGCTGGCGTATCCCGACTGGAAATTGGACGAACGTTTGATCTTGTCGATATATTCCTGTGGGATGGTTTCCCCGGTCTGGTAGTGGGTTGCCCACGTGTCCAGCCACTCTTTTTCAAGCGCGTAGTTTTCCATGAATTGCGAGGGCAATTCCACGAAGTCACGGGATACCCCGTCCATGGAAGTCGAACCGTAAGTACATTTGCCGAAGATGCCGTGTAAGGCATGTCCGAACTCGTGGAGGAAAGTGGTTACCTCGTTGAAGGTCAAGAGTGACGGCAGCGTGTCGGTGGGTTGCGTGAAGTTCATCACGAGTGACACGAGAGGACGCTGGTCTTTGCCGTCCACCGTCTTTTGCCCGCGGAAAGCGGTCATCCATGCACCGCCGCCCTTGCTTGCTCGCGGGAAAAAGTCCGTGTAAAGCACGGCGAGGAACGAGCCGTCATTATCGTATACCTCGTAAGTCTTCACCTCGGGGTGGTAGAGCGGAATATTAGTCACTTCCTTGAACGTGATACCGTAAAGACGGGTAGCGAGGTCGAATACACCTCGTTGCACGTTTTCCAGTTTGAAATAGGGGCGCAACATCTCGTCATCGAGAGCGTATTTATCTTGCATCAATTTATTGGAATAGTATGCCCAATCCCAACGTTGCAATTCACCTTTCAACCCCTTGGCGCGGGCGTAAGCTTCCACTTCCGCTTTATCTTGCAGCGCGTGGCGGTGCGATGCCTCGTGCAATTGATCGATAAAGTTATTCACGATAGACGGGGTATTTGCCATCCGGTCGGTGAGGGCATAGTCGGCATAGGTCGGGTATCCCAGTAATTTCGCTTTTTCCAGTCGTAGCGCCGCGATACGTTTTACCACTTCCTCGTTGTTATGCTCGTTGTTGCGGTATGCACGGGAGGCGTTGGCACGGTACATCTTCTCGCGCAGGTCGCGATTGTCGGCGTATTTCATGAAAGGTCCCATGCTCGGGTAATGGAGGGTAAATATCCAGCCTTCTTTGCCGCGCTGTTTGGCGGTCATGGCTGCCATTTCCTTCACTCCGTCGGGAAGTCCCGCGAGGTCTTTCGCGTCGGTCACGTGCAACTCGAAATCATTGGTTTCCGCCAGTTCGTTTTTATCGAACGTGAGGCTTAGTTTCGACAGTTCCACGGATATTTCCTTGAACCGTTCCTTGGCATCGCCTTCGAGATTCGCGCCGCCGTCGATAAACGCTTTCCACGTGTTCTCCAGCAAGGTCGTTTGTTCCGTGTTAAGATTCAACTTCTCTTTCTGTTCGTGTACTTGTTTCACGCGGGCGAAAAGAGCGGGGTTCATGTATATGGCGTTGCCGTGAGCGGTGAGTTTGGGCGATACGTTCTGTGCGATATCCTGCATCACGCTGTCCGTCAGGCAGGCGTTCAGGTTGAAAAATATACCTGCCACGTCACCCAACCGCTTGCCGGCACCGTCCAGTGCCACGATGGTATTTTCGAATGTCGGCGCTTCTTTCGAGTTGGCGATGCGGTCGATATCCCGTTGTGCTTCCTCGATGGCAGCGTCAAAAGCGGGTTCGTAATGCTCCGCTTTGATCTTGTCAAAAGGGGGCGTCTGGTGGGGTGTGGCGAAGTCCGCCAACAGCGGGTTATCGTTCGTCTTTCCGCAAGATGCCACAAGTAAAATAATTGCAGCCATAGATAATGTTTTTCTCATGTTATATTATATTTGTTATTACTCGAATTTCGGGCACGAAGTTACGAAATAATTGAAAATTGAAAATGGAGAATTGAAAATGATTTACAATGTTTCCAGAACTACCCCAAAAAAGAGGTTTAGAGTTTAGATTGAAGACTTTATATATTTAATCATTCAATCTAAAATAGAGCCTTGGCTCGCGGGAGGCTTCATCATAGACTATTTTGTTCCATGTCTCCTTTTGAAGTGAAGTTTTCACCGAACGAGAAAATAACAGGTCTCGTGCTTGTATAAGTATAAAAAATGTATATTTGCCATATAACAACTAAAAAGAGAAGGTTATGTCAGCTTTTGTCAATCTTTTTATTCACTTTCTTGTATAATTTCCTTGCATATCCGGTGGTCAATTATGGATAAATCTTATCCGGATATGTAGGGAATCACGGGATCGGCAATCTGGTTATTTTCCCCTTGAATACTATTTTAGGCTCCACGACGAAGGGGATGATAGAAACTGTAATATCTAGGGCAAGACTATCGTTCTTGATAGTTCCTTCATGCGTGTAGGACATTTTGCGAGAACCGACGCTGACGTTGCCATTTCCCTTTAAGCTAAAGATGCCGTTGGTAGAGGTAATGGTTGCCGTTGCCGCATCTACCGTGATGCCGCGCACGGGCATAGTGAAGTCTACCAGCTTGAGGGCGAGCGTTTCGTTCGTGTCCGCCTGTATCTCGATACCGCAGGGAATGGGGCCTTCCGGTATCATGCCTTTGGCTTCAGGGGGTACCATCGCTTTCACGTGGTCGGGTAGCACGATGGTTGCTTCGCCGCGGTACACCCCGGGCAACTTATCGATATCACCGGTACGGCGGTCGGAACAGCTATTGCAGGAAGTAAATAAAACGGGCACCGACACGAAAACAACCAGCAAGATAGTAAAGAAAATGTTCTTGTTCATGAACTATGGATTTATTTTTGTATTTTCGAGCGCTAAAAATAGAAACTTTTAGACGAAAAACCATCAGGATTATGAAATTTATAGGACAACTTATTCTCGTTTTGTTTGTTACCGCCGGGATGGCAGGTGTTGTATCAGCGGGAGCCAAGGACAAAAAAGATCACGGGGCAGCCGTTGCCGGAACGTACGACGGGAAGGCATATATCGAGATCATGCAGCGGGAATTGCCGTTGAAATTGGAATTGAAACGGATACACCGCGATAGCGTGATCGTCGAGGTGACGGACTTCGTGCTGCCCACGGGACAGAAGTTCAGCTATCGTTCCGCGGGAGTGTCCGTGAAACCGGAAGTGAAAGACGGCAAAACGGTGTACAAGTTGAACATTTCTTTTACCTATAATTATAATAGTATGCCGATGCGTGTAACCGCCACGGGAACGATCACCGACGGGGAACTGAATTCAACGGTGAAAGCGGTTATCATGGACGCCATGGAAACAAAAGTAACCTATAAAGCGAAGTGTACGACAAAGTAGTAAAAAGGCACGCGTACTGGATTTAGGGGATACGGCTAATGATACATCAGGAGGAAAAGATAATTCGTTACTTGAAAGAAAAAAACGCGGAATGCGTGAAGATGGTATTTGATAATTATTATCAAGTATTGTGCTTGTTCGCTTTGCGTTTCGTGCATTCTTTCGAGGACGCGGAAGATGTGGTGCAGGAGGTGTTGGTAAACTTCTGGGAGAAGAAAAGAGGAACCGTGTTCGAGGGTTCCTTGAAGTCGTATTTGTTCGGGGCAGTACAAAAAGAAGCGCTATATATGATACGTCAATCGGGGCGTCTGGTTTTCGAGGAAATCGGGAATTACTCGGATGTATTGCTTGACGAGGTATCTGTCGAACGTGAAGAAGATATTAACGCCCGTCGGGAGAAATTACAAAAAGAAATACAGCGATTGCCGGAGAAATGCCGGGAAGTATTCATCGCTATCGTGTTGGAAGGCATGAGTTACAAAGAGGTTGCCGATAAACTGGGTGTTTCTGTCAATACCGTCAAAACGCATTACGCGAGAGCGTTGAAACAATTGCGCGATAACCTCGATACGATTATCCTGTTGATTTTACTACGGCTAAGAAAGTTGGTGATGTCCTGAGCTTTTCCCTATGCCTCCGCTTCATTACACCTATTCTTCTCTCTATCTTCGTTAATTGTAATTAATGAATAAAACTTTTGTAATCCTATTATTATTCTATTTTAATAGAATGACAATAGAACAACAATAGAACGACAATAGAATAACAGTGCTTGCAACCAAGGCGTAATACCTTGTCATATAGGGCGAAACACATTCTTGGCGAGAAATAATATTAAGTATAGAATATTCGTTCATGATGAAGATATTCTAACAAGAAAAATGTGTCCGGAGTATGAATTCTGTATCCTGTTAAATGTTTGATTCCTAGTGATTAATATCTGTTGAGACTTTTTTTTCGAAAAAACTTCGTTTTCCTTTCACCCATATTCGTTAAAAGTGCAGTATGTAAGAAACGAAGGAGAGATATGCAGGAAAACATACATCAATGGATAGCTGACTACACGGAAGGTTCTATCAGCCGGGAAGATTTCAAGAGGCTGGAGACGTGGAGCGGGCAGACACCGGAAAATAAGGCTATTTTCGAGGACTGCCTTCGGGTGTACAGGGAAGCACACGGGATCGGTTTTATGGATAGGATGGATCGGGAACGTTCATGGAAAGTGTTGGAACGTAAATTGAAACGACGTGACCGGGTAAGAATGATTCGGGTTATGGCGGCGGCTTCGATATTGCTTGCCGTTATGATCGGGACGTGGTTATTGCTGCCCGTTAAACAGAAAACGACGGTGATTCCGGTCGCGGAAGTTATTCCCGGGAATGCTTCCGTGATACTGCACATGGCTGACGGGAAGAGTGTAAACCTGAAAAACGAAGAAGTGTTGGGATTGGTGGAGAAGGACGGTACGGAGATTACCAAGGATACCGCGAGCACGCTCGTTTATCATGTAAACGGGAAAGTTGCCAAAAGCGTGTTGCATACCGTGGAAGTACCGGTTGGCGGGGAATTTGATCTAACCTTGGCTGACGGTACGCGGGTGTGGTTGAATTCCGACACGAAGTTCCGTTTCCCAACCTATTTTTCGGGAGAGACACGAGAGGTATACGTGGAGGGTGAAGCCTATTTTGCCGTGAGTAAAGACGCAGAGCATCCCTTTATCGTGCACACGGGTGGAGCTCGGGTGAAGGTATTGGGTACGGAATTTAATTTATGCGCTTACCCGGAAGAGAGAGTCGTTACGACACTGGCGAAAGGGAAGGTGGAGGTTGCCGACGGAACGTGTAAAGTCTGTCTTCAGCCGGGAGAGCAGGCTATATACAACAAGAGCGTGAATAATATAGAAGTGCGTAAGGTGGATGTCACGCTCTATTCATCGTGGTTGAAAGGTGTGTTCGAGTTCGAAAATATGTCCTTGCGGGAGATCGGGAAACAATTATCCCGCTGGTATGGTGTTATTTTCGAGTTCGATGACGTGGGGACCGGGGATCGGCGTTTCACGGGGGGAATAAAGAAATATATCCCCCTGTACCAATCCCTCGATATACTGGAAAAGACGACGAACGTGATGTTCAGGATAAAGGATAACGTGATACAGGTACAATCGAAGTAATAAAGTGAGGACGGGTGATAAAAAGCGGAGAATGGTACCAGCATCCCCCGCTCACGTGTAACTCGTTCCTCTTAACTGATAAAAGTCAAGTTGGAATAACGTAAAATTGATTTGCAAAATTATGGAAAAAAGGCGAATTATTCGCTGTCTCCTGCGACAAACTCGAGATGGTAACTCTTTTTTGATTATGAAACTAACAATTGTTTTGACAATTCTCCTGTCTATTAGTGCTTTTGGAGAAGTGGCTTCCCAGAACGTGAGTCTGAAATGCGAGAATGTATTGTTGAGAGAGGTATTTAAATCGTTGAAACAGCAAACAGGTTACCTGTTCGTGTTCAACGAGGAGGAATTGGACAAGGCGGCCCGGGTAAGCGTGGATATCAACAATTCCACCTTGGCGAAAGCCTTGGATAGAGTGTTACTGGGATTGCCTTACACGTACGAGATTATCGACGATATGGTGGTGATAAAACCCGCCCCGGTGAAGACGACTGTGCGGGATTCCGTGGTTCGGAAAGTAGAGGTGAAAGGTGTGGTGAAGGATTGCAAAGGCGAACTGTTGCCGGGTGTTACCGTGTTGATCAAGGGAACGGCTATCGGCGTGGCAACGAACGTGAACGGGGAGTACACGATAGCGTTAGATGGAAAGAAACAATCCTTGTTGTTCTCCTTTATCGGGATGAGAACCAAGGAAGTGGTTTGGAACGGACAGAAAAGACTGGATGTTGTGCTGGACGACGATTGTGTTAGCATGGACGAAGTTGTGGTGACCGGCTACCAGACAATTGACAAACGGAAGTTGACAAGTTCGATTTCTTCCCTGACGGACAAGGATCTGGATTTCAGGGGTGCGTTGACGGTAGACCAGATGTTGGAAGGAAAGGTTCCCGGGTTACTCGCGATGACGTTGAGTACCACCCCGGGAGCCGCCACCAAGATGCGTTTGCGGGGAAGCAGCACGTTCACGGGAACACGCGAGCCGTTGTGGGTAATCGACGGGATTATTTACGAGAATCCGGTGCCCCTCTCCGCCGACCAGATTAACAGTTGGGATAACGTGAACTTGATTGGTAACGCGATCACGGGATTGAATCCTTCGGATATTGCGCGGATCGACGTGTTGAAGGATGCGTCGGCGACGGCAATCTACGGAACCCGTGCGGCAAACGGTGTGATTGTGGTGACCACGAAAACCGGAAAGATCGGGAAAACAACGGTGAGTTACAGTTTTAACGCGGGACTCACGCAACGTCCGTCTTATGACGATTTCGAGTTGATGAACTCGAAGGAACGTATTGATGTGTCGCGCGAGATTATGGATCGGGGACTGTACTTTGATTACACGCCGGAGCGTTTGGGATACGAGGGATTGATGATGGACTATTGGGACAAGAAGATTTCTTTTGCCGAGTTCCAACAGGGGATATCCGCTATGGAATCCGAGAATGCCGATTGGTTTAAGGCGTTGTACCGGAATTCTTTCAGTCAATCGCACGATATCAGTATATCGGGAGGAAACGAGGGGACGCGTTATTACTTCTCTTTCGGGTACACGAGTAGTAAAGGTTCCGAGCGGGGAGCGGATTTGTCGAGAATGACGGCACGTATGAATCTATCTACCCGTCTGCGGGAGAATATCTTGTTGGATGTACGTTTGAGCGGTTCGTTGCAGGATGCGGATTATAATCCGGACGGTTATTCCGCTTTTAACGAGGCGTATTACACGAATCGCACGATTCCGGTCCGGAATGCTGACGGGTCGTTACATTACGTGGATAAGAAGGTGAGCGAGGAACGGGTGACTGGGCAATATATATACGCGAAGTATAATGTTTTGAACGAGTTTGCCAACGGGGGAAACAATATTGTCAACAAGAGTTTGAATCTGACGGGAGCATTGAATTGGGAGATATTGCCGAACCTGCGTTACATGGGAACGGTAGGGTTGACGACGACGACTAACCTGACTGAAAATTGGATGAGTGACAAGAGTTTTTACGTGGCGAAATTGAGGGGTTGGGATTATGGAGACAAGCCCGCGGGTGACGTTCCGAATATAAGTATTAAGGACGGAGGGGTCTATTCCAACAGTTCCATGAATCAATATGACTGGATGGTGCGAAACCAGATCAATTATAATTTCACTATTAAGGAAGATCATAACTTTAATTTGGATATCGGGCAAGAAGCAAAGTCTACCGTGTACAAGGGAACACAAAGCGGGGAATTTCCGGGTTATATGCAAGATGACGGTAAGACGTTTACTTATTTCCCCGTGATGCAGAACGGGGTGGATTACGAGTGGACTCAAGCACTCAAACGATGGTTCCTTCAAGGTGGGGGTGTTTTCCCGACTATCACTGACCGGAAAGAAAACGCGTTGTCGTTCTACGGGACATTTACTTACACTTTCAAGAATTTGTATTCTTTGAATTTCAATATACGTAATGACGGGTCGAACCGTTTCGGTCAGTACAAGAACGAAAAGTTTAATCCTGTATGGTCGGTTTCCGGTCGTTGGAATATCAACGAGGAACGTTTCATGAATTGTAAATGGATAGAAACGTTGGCGCTCCGCGGGTCATTCGGGTATCGCGGTAACGTGCCGAACGAGAGTCCGTATATGATCATTAACCGTCCGCAGAAGCAAACTGCGTCGGGAGAGATGGGGGCTATGATACAATCCTTTCCAAACGCCAACCTGAAGTGGGAAAAAACTTCCACGGTGAATATCGGTTTGGATTGGTCGTTCCTGAAGGGGCGTATTAGCGGGGCATTGGAGTATTATTACAGCAAGTCGGTGGATTTAATCACGGATCGTCCCATATCATTGGTGAACGGCGTGAGTTCTATGAAGGTAAACGACGGTTCGGCGACCAATCAGGGTATCGATTTCAATATTTCAACCCGGAATATCGACACGAAGAATTTCAAATGGCGGACATCGCTTTCTTTCTCGCACACGAAAAATAAAGTAGTGCAAGGGGCAAAGGAGGCGTCTATCGTGGGTGATACTTACACGAATTACGTGAGTGGTTCGGTGGTCAAAGAAGGAGAATCGGTGGACGGATTCTATTCTTACCAGTTCGATAGGTTGGATGAGCACGGGTTGCCTCGTTTCAAGAATCTGACGGGAAATGACAGTAATATGTCGAAAGAAGATTTCCTGAACACGATATTTACTTACTCCGGGACACGAACCCCGGTGGCATTCGGTAGTTTCTCCACGGAGTTCATGTACAAGCGTTTGTCCCTTCGGGCGGAGTTCTCGTACAAGTTCGGGTATAAGGTGCGGATGTTGCGCTTGTACAAGGACGATGGAAGTGTCTTGCCTTATCCGGGAGATAATATGCCTAAAGCATTCACGAAACGTTGGAGAAAAGAGGGGGATGAAGCTCACACGAATATACCCGTTTTAACGAATATACGGTTGGATGCTCCTGCTATGGGTGCAATTTTAGGGGAAGAATATACTTACACGATGATAGATTTTGATTTTTACAACATTGCCGGTCCACAAGCTCTGACAGGCTGGTACATGTATGATCATTCGGATCTGCGGGTGGTTAAAGGCGATCATATCCGCGTGCGGGCTCTCTCTTTGGGGTATAGTTTAAGCGGTCAATGGATGGATAAAATCGGGGTGAGTGGTGTTCGTTTGGATTTCCAAGTACAGAATATCGGTGTGATCACGTTCGACAAGAAGTTGAAAGGACAGGATCCGGATCAGGTGCAATCTATCGGCATGCCCGCGTTGCCGACCTATAATTTGAATATAAACGTGAATTTTTAATGGAAAGGTTTATGAAAAAGGGATATATATTTATTGTTCTGAGTCTGCTGCTTTTTTCTTCTTGTAGTGATTTCTTGAAAGAAGAGGACAAGGATCAAGTGATTCCCCGCACGGTGGAACATTACCTGAGTATTTTGCACCGGGAATCATTTATACAAACCACGCAGAATTATATGACGGACTTCATGACGGACGATATCATGGAGAACCGTAAGACGGGTTCGGAGGATAAAAATCTTTACAAGAGTTTATACACGTGGCAACGTGATATCGAGGTGGACGGGAACGGGGATAAGGCTTCCGTAAACAAGTATTGGGAAATACTGTATGGTTTGATACTGACGTCCAATTACGTGATGGAAAACGTGAACGAGGCGGACGGAGTTGAAACGGAAAGAGCTTACGCTCGAGGGGAAGCTTTGTTTTCTCGGGCAAGAGCGTATCTGGAGTTAGTAAACCTGTACGCCAAACCTTATGATCCGGAAACGGCTGCCTCGGAGGTGGGTATCCCGAAACGTTTGGGGACGGGGGTAGAGGCTTCCTATCCCCGGGCAACCGTGGCAGAGGTTTATGCTTTGATCGAGAGTGATTTGAAAGATGCGGTCAAGGAGTTTACCGCCAGTGGGTTGAAAAAATCGTTGTGGCACCCGGATGCCTTAACGGCAAAGTTGTTACTTTCTCGGGTATACTTGTATATGCACGAGTGGGATAAATGTATTGAATTTGCCGGACAAGTGATCGAGGGACGTAATTCTATGTTATGGAGTCTGAAGGAGCATCAGGGAAGTTTCGTCAACACGACAAACGCGGAAATTCTACACACGTACGGCGAACCTTCTTCTTTGGTCGGAACGGGTGATTATGCCATGCCACATATTTACGAGGGCAGTTCATCCCCTACTTACGGGATTTCGACGGATTTGGAAAACTCGTATCTGGAAGGTGATTTGCGTCCGACGTTGTTTGTAACCACTGTACTAGGAATGGGGGTTCCCGCCAAGTGGTTGGGGACGTTCACGACCATGGGTGCTTTCAATTACAGACTTTCCGAGGCATTCCTGAACCGCGCGGAGGCGTACGCCATGAAAAATATGGATAAAGAAGCGTATAATGACGTGAAACTGTTGGTGGAGAATCGGGTAGAGGATATCAATAAGATCACGATACCCGCGAGCGGCATGGATTTGAAGCGGTTTATCTTTAACGAACGACGCCGGGAATTGTGTTTCGAGGGACATCGTTGGTTTGATTTAAGGCGCACGAAATTGTTTGCCAAACAAATTGACCACGTGTTCACTCAAGTAAATAACACGGGAACGATAATGGGTACGGAAACTTATATGTTGACGCCGAATGATCCGAATTACGTGTACCCGATTCCTCAAGACGAGATCAACCGTACGGGGATGAAACAGAATGAACGGGTAGAAAAATTGCCTATAAAGAGTGACTATTAAGTGGGTTTTTCATGGATAAATAGAGAATAAGATGAAAGGATATAGCTTGTTTTTATTGATCGGACTATTTTGTCTGTTGGGCGGATGTAGTGATGATGAGGATGTAAGTCCTTCCATGAAGGATGAGGATCGGTTGGAAAACTTGATCGACAAATCAAACACGGACATCATGGCTTTTAAGGAGAAATACGGGACGTATATTTTATACGAGTTTGACCAGTTGTTGGATTTTGCTTATCAGTTTGATCAGGCTGCGGCTTGGCGGGAGGCTAAGTTGACCTACTTGGAGAAAGATGATGTGCCCGGTGCTGTCGCTTTTTTGAAGGAACATTTCTGGTCTTGTTACGAGGACTCTATGATTATCAACAATTTTCCCCGGAAGTTTCTGATATGCACTAAGATATTTGCTAGTGCGTTAGGTATATCGGGAGAAGATAACACGAAGATAAATCATGATGCCGTGGCCAACATGAATAGTTTTACAGCGGCTTGTCTGGATCGGAAAAGCTTGTCGGGGATGGACACGGACAGGCAAGTGGAGTATCTGCAACAGTTACATTACATTTACTTGGGTGGTTATCTCGTGAATGTACGGCGCAACGTGTTCGTGGAAGATGTTTTCTTTGATCCGGCATCCAAACTGTACGGGACGAAAATAGAGAGAACAACCGGAACGACTTTGGATGAAAATTATTTTATGGGGCGCGGTTTCTTTTACATAGAAAAGGATGTGAATTATTACCCGCAACAGATGGAAGACTTGATGATGTTCGTGGAGAACCTCGTGAAGATGGATCAACGGGTGCATGATATCGTGATGGAAAAGTCTATCATGCGGATTAAAATGCAAAACGTGGCGCAGGGACTTAAAGCGATAGGGGTAAATATAGAGAAAGTCAATCCCTTGGCTTTGGATTTTTTATAGAATTAAAATACGTGTGACTTAGTAAAGTACGAACTTAAAATTGATGAATTATGAAAAGATTGAAAAGTTATTTGTTGTCGCTTGTCGCGATAGCTGGTTTTATCGCTTGTTCGGATGATGATCCGGGAATGGCACCGGTAATTGACGGTAGTGAGGTAAACATCGAGTTGAAAAGAGATACGGCTGATACGTACCGGATTAGCTTACCGATTACTTCGGAGGAAGGATTGGCAAAGGTGGCGTTGATTGACAACGCGACAAGTACGGCATTGAACGAGGTGACCTCTTTCTCTAACCCGAATGATTACACTTATACCTATGATTTGGATTTAACTCCTTACACGGAGAATACGGTGGTTATGTTGACATTGAAAATAGAAGATAAGGCGGGGCAAATCGTGAACAAAAAGATCAACGTGACAGTGAAGAAATTCTCGGAACTGGATGTACGTTTCGCCACGGAAGGGACGATTACCACTCAATTCGAGAACTGTAACTTGAAATTAACGGTAGTGCGCGGGATGATTCCTTTGAAAGAAATTCAAGTATACGTGGGGACAACTTTGGAGAATACCTTTGATTTGTCTCTCGATGCGGAACAATCGAAATATGATTTCAACGTGCGTATTGCCGGTTTGAAAATGGATGACAACACGGTGAAAATTGTCGTGGTTGACCAGAAAGAGCAGGAGTTTGCCAAAGAAATAACCGTGAAACGTATCAAGGCTATGACTTGGGTAAATATTGATCAATCGGCGTATAACGGTGATATTAATGATATGTGGGGAATGTATGCCATGGAGGTTGCAGTGAACGATGAAAAACCGGGAGATTTACCGGGAATGGACAAGTTTTACAGGTTAGCACTTTATCCCGGATATGCAAATGGGAGTATTGCTGATTTCGAGTATGATGGGGATAAAATTACCAAGATGACATTGTCTACTGTAAACTCCGGGATGGGATCGTTTGAGGTGTTAAGTACTGATGCCGTATACGTGTATAATTATAACGAGGATGGAGAGTTAGTGAAGGTTGTTTACACGGATGAAGCGGGTGCAACAAAAGATTATATCACGGATGTTGTATACGAGAGTGGAAATATCAAAAGCTACAAAATAGACGGTAGTGAATATGTGCCTACTTATTTGGAAAAGGATGGAACGTTGATTCGCGTAGACCAGCTAGACGGGGATCTGTCCGGTAACGTGTATGATTTCGCGGCAGGCAAGGATATGCAACCGAATCCGTTGTATTTGTCGGGATTACCGGCCGTGGTGCCGGGCAATATCTCGGGATTTGATTTGAATAATCTTTATAATAACTATTTATTTGACGTGCTAAAGAAAGACGGAAAT